>Ga0116231_10000018_pt1 | contig 143680 bp, 96 predicted proteins | sample S1TSphgellanicum_2_FD_89695 | JGI IMG/M metagenome (GOLD analysis project Ga0116231, IMG submission 89695) | Host-associated microbial communities from peat moss isolated from Minnesota, USA - S1T2_Fd - Sphagnum magellanicum MG | ecosystem: Host-associated > Plants > Peat moss > Unclassified...
GTCATGGCCTAGGATATTTTGGGATACTTTGGGCAATGTCATGTCCTAGGATATTTTTGGATACTTTTGGCAATATCATGGCTTAGGATATTTTGGGATACTTGGGATACTTTTGGCAATGTCGTGTCCTAGGATATTTTGGGATACTTTGGCAATATCATGGCTTAGGATATTTTTGGATACTTGGGATACTTTTGGCAATGTCGTGTCCTAGGATATTTTGGGATACTTTGGCAATATCATGGCCTAGGATATTTTGGGACTAGTATGGTTCAGGGTTATAAAAGGAGATAGTCTAGGGAACAACCTTTTAACAGATCAACACCAGTTAATGGATCAATAAAGCTTGTCTTGTCTTGTAATTCTCCACTTGTTTGTAGTCGGTCCATAATAGTAGCAAACAATTGGATGATGCTCCCAACATAGCTGGGTCTACAAAGCAATTTATAATGAATTTGAGCTTTTGGGCATCATTTTTCTTTGTGTTCCATGACTATGCATACTTCCCATATTCCCTTGTTACATTTGTTAATCATCCAAAACCATCCATGATTTTTATGTTGTTTTTAGGGTAGCAAATGATGTTGGCACTATTAGGTGCTTGCCTGAAATTGTAGGATGATTTTCCAACCTCTGAGTAATTTCTTTCTTCTTATTATGATTGCTAGTGCACCTTGATTTATGGCTGCTAAAAGAATTTAGAAACAATGTTTGATGGTGCATTACCATTTTGCATTTTCTAAGCTACAAAATATGAACTTGTAATTTGGTTTGATTGAAGTTTCAAATTTAATGCATGATTTGGTGACTTGTGGTAGTATTCATGAACCATTGATTTTTTGAAGCCCATTTCCTCATACATTTAAAGAAGGAATGGCAATAGAGATCCCACACGCTTGTACAACCTTTACAAGAGTCTTTTGTCTTTTATTCACAAACTTTGCTTACCTTGAAATTTGGAAATGTTCTTATGGCCATGCGAATCAACTGAGGAAATTAAAGTTAGATGCCAAGCTATATGCACAAGATTGTGGTTTGCCATTTCATTGATGCTACCTAGATTGGAGATCTGTGCAGGGTGTAGGGTTGAATTCCTAGATTCCATAATCATTTTCATGTGTCAATACTTCAACTTGAATGAAATGTGGTAATCATTTATTAGTTGTTACGTTGTTGGTTTGATAGTTTTTGGTTTGTTTGAGGAGTGTTGTTAATGGTTAGAAAACAAATATATGTTGTTTAAGTTCATAATGCTCAAAGAACATTCAAAAATCTATTAAATAGGAATTTTTTTGATTAAAGTAAGAAGGAATTAGAATGCCCTTCTAGTTTCCAAGACTCCCCAAACCATGTGTGATTTCAAACATGAGGAGAAAAAACCTTGAATCTACATTTGCAAATAATGACGTCATTGACTCAAAATCTTCTGATCAAGGAAATTACCTTTCCTAATTACATTTCTTACTTGAAATGTGATGATGCCCTAGAATTTCAAAAAATTGGCCTTACTTAATGATGTAGATGCTACAAGAAAGCACTTGCAAGAATAATGTCACCAATTGTTGTGATGTGTATACTTTCATCACCTATTTGTGCAACCTTGTCTTCTTCCATGCTACTAGGCTTCTTGTCTTCCTTCATCATGCCTTTTACTATTCCATAGCTCCTGCTCTGCTTTGTAAAGCTTCTCATAATTCTCCATCTCTCATTCCATAATCAGAGGAGAGATACTTTTGCACAAAATGCCTTGTTATTCACCCAGAAAATAAAATTCCCAACAAAGTGCCCATGCAAGCACACTCACTTGAGAACTTGATTCAAGAATTTGGAAACATTTTGCCTTCAAATGCAAGGTGCACAAGAAAACTTAGTTTTTCACTCTCAAACTAATCTAATAAAGCCTGACAGCTATCATTAGCAAAAACAAGGTTCAAACCTTGCCATTTGAAGTCTTACTACAATTATCATATTACCCAAAAAAAAAAGATAGAAATTTAATAGAGGACATGCATTACATCACAAAAAATCTCAAAATATGTTTGATTATAATGCCATGTTGACATGGGCATAATTTTGATGTTTGGGACTAATGATCTGACATAGGCCTATCACAAAATTGTTGGTTTGGGACTAATGATCTTACATAGGCCTATTCACAATATATAACCATACATTGTTTTGGGCCAATGTTGTCCCATGGAAATGGTGCCCCATCTTTCCGAGTCCCCTACCCCCTTTCACTAGCTTGGCCATGGGTATCAAGTTTGGATCCCCTTGGAACTTTTTTGTGGGGTTCCTAAGGCTGCAATTTTATACACACATTTCAATTTCTTTGAAACAAAAGGTGCAACAAACATTCAAATTTCTTTTAAATTGTATAATGCGAAACTTGAACGATGTTGTTGCATGACATTTGTTTCTAATCTTCCCCTAGTGGTGTTTTATTTTGTTTACTTGAGGAGGAAGGTTGGGCATAAGGAAAATAAGACTCAGTTATGGAAGTTTTTTTTGGGCGATTAGGAAAAACTTCAAGTGGAATATTTGTTGCACGCATAGGCCTCATCAATTGTTACTTTCAATCCCCCCTTATTCAAATGGTGTTCTTTTGACACACCCCCACACTCCTTGAAATATTCAAGTGTGAATTTGAAAATGAAAATAGTGGAAAAAAAAAAGTTGGGGTACATTCCTTCGCTCGTAGCACTTCAGGGGTAGAGGGGCGTGTTGGAGCTTTGGGATGGGGAATAAGATGAGTGATAAGCGAGTCAATTATTCACATAAACATGCACAAACCAAACAACAAGTTGGTTAATGCATGGTTGAAACACTTTTGGTGCACGGACGAATCACGAACATACATAGACTCACAAAACTCATCATAACTTAAACTTGGGAGAAACTAGCACCTTCCCCCTTATAGTATTCATTGGGATTAGCCATGGGGGCTGCATCCAAATTCCCAAAATTGAGACTCTCAAAACTTTGGATGGCCATAACTTTTTATGCAAACCTTTGATTGAAGTGAGGTCCAAACAAAGTTGTAACCCTTGTCAAGAGCTTTCCAAAAATATGTAGCATGCCATTTGAACACACATATTTCAAGGAAATTCTTGATTTTTAGTGGGTGGAAATTAATTGACACTTTGATTCCCGACCCTTTTTTTGGCCATAACTTGAATTTTAAGTACTCAAATGGGTCATGTAGCCCCATTTTAGACATCTACATTTCAAGAATTTTCCAATGGTATAAAGAACTTTTTAATCTAATGAATTTTGACTCCTAAATTGCCTTTTTGAAAATTTTAAACTCCATAGAGTTTCCAACTCCCAAAGTGGGAGTCCACTTGGGAGTGTGTGGGTTCATTCCCTCACACTCCCAAGAGTGCAAATGTGATTCTCGGGTTGCACTTTTGACCTACATCTTTCCATGCCTTTGTTTTGGTCGTAAGCCCAAAGTTAGGGTCGTGACATCTTCTTTTAAAAGCTCCATCCCTCTCTTCCCATTTAAGGCCCCATCATCTTCATCAAAATCTAACCTTAGGGTGAACAAAAAATATGTTCATGTTCGAGGTTAGAAATGCTTTTGCTTCCCTGGTCTTAGTTTTGACCTCTTCAAAGATTGTTGTTTCTCTAAAGGCTTTTCATCCTTGCTTTGCTTAGATTTTTTGATGGAATTCCAACTAGAAGTACATTTGAATTTTAAAAAATATGTTCAAGTTGGCATTCATCCATTCGGTTCATTTTTCAACTAGTGGGTTTTCAAACATGGTATTTGAACACCTTCAAATTTTATTTAATTCGGAGGACTTAATTAATAAATTTTCCCAATTATTTTTTATTTGCTTTTATGTTATTGCGAGGTGTATCCCCAAGAATATAATCGAAGCTTCTAGTGATGCAAAGTTGTTAGTTTTGGCTAAGCTTTCTAGTGGCATTTGACCCATAACAGTAGGTGAAATTATATATCAATTAGTAAACAAGACCCTCTACTTTTAGTTTCACGATGCATTTTCAACCCATTTGTCCCCCCCATTAATTTGAGGTCACAACTAAAAAAGGTTATGAGGTAGTGATGCACAATATTTAAGCAACCTTAAATGTTCACTTTGATTGAATGGCGTTACAAATAGACATTATAAATGCCTTCAACATTGTTTCCTTTGGGGTTATATTCTAAAAGTTGTGTGTTATATAGGTGGGTAGTTGTTTCAATTCATACCTTTTGTCTCTTCCTTTTATGCCCCGCAACTCCCTCTTTTCTTTAGTCACCACTCTCTTCAGGGTGATTTGTTTATTATTTAATCCTCCATTGGCATTCATCACTATGAGAAAATTGTGTCCATTACAACTTGTTTGATGTAACTATAAAATGTCCGATAAAACTATATTATAATTTAAAAATGTTTGATAGAATTAGATTACAATTATGTATATTAGTTGCAACAGACATGATTTTCTCATAGTGCATCATAAGAAATCTTTTGCGTCATCTTTTGCCATAGTTCATTTTTGCACCGTTCATAGTTTGGTTAACCTTTTTTCATCTTATTTGTTTCCTTCTTTTGGAAATGACACCCACATCATTGGGCTTGCTTCAGTTGTATCTCAAGTTTTTCATCATTTTTCTTCTTAGTTAGATTTGGTAAACCTTGCGATTCAACTCTGCAAGTGTGCTATTTTGTTTCATTCAAGATTGCCTTTAGGGTTACCTTTAGGATTTTCACCTCCATCACATTTTATACTCATGTTGGGGGCATTAGGTTTTGGGTGCACTATTAGAAAAAAAAGTGTTTTGCAAATGGCTTTACAATTTAATTTTTGAATTGCAAAGGACATTTGCAACTCATTATATTTATACGTTGTGAATACTAATGGACAAGTTGCATGAGTTGCAAAGTTGCAACTCATCGTCTATATGATGCAACTCATTGGAACTCAATTGTAACTTAGTCAAAACAACTCATTTTCAATTAACCTACGACTCAATTATAACTACACCCATGATGTCATATTGATGTCATTAATTGCCATCCATATATTAAAATCTAACACGTGGCATTATGAATTTTTTTTGACATAAATTTATTTATTATTTGAAAATATCGATCTGCATCGTCCATTATGATTATTAATGATGGTCCAAGATTTTAACACATGGCAAAATAAAAAATTGCCACATGGCATATTATATATATATATATATATATATATATATTAATAGTTAGGTAGGTTGTACATAACCATAGCTAAGTAAGTTGATAGGTCTTAAGACCTACATACCTACATATTTATTTAGCATTTCATTACTTACCTAGGTAGGTAAGTAGGCAAGAAAGCACAAGACTAAGTGCACTAAAAAATAGCCACGAAGTTTTATTTTGTATTTTATGTTTTACCTTTGGGTTAAACTTTTTAAAGTTCATCCTAAAATGGCAAATTTATTTTAATGTGAAAACAAAAGAATTTTTTTTTTTTTTAATATAAAATGAAATTTGAAGATAAAACATATGTGTTAAATCATTTAGATGTTCATTAGTTGCAACTGAGTTGCAATTATAACATTTAAATATGCAAGGCAAGCCATATCCAAAGGGAGGGGTCCATTGTTTTTTGTGTTTAATCAAAACTTAAACCCCTCCTATTGGTGCATCTAGTGCACTACAAATCATCAAAAACGAAATAAAATTGAAAAAGTTATGGCCCCTCAAAGTAAAGGGGGTCATGAAGGACTCAAAAAAACAAACCACCAAATGTTATAAAGGTCGGTTCCCAAACACCCAAAAAATCCTTGTATCTTGTTTTATTATTATTAAAGTTCAAAGATGATTTGTAAAATTTCAAGTGGCATTCCTATAACACTTTAAATCGTTTAAAAAGAATATGAAATAAAAAAGTTATGAAATTTTTAAGAAGGAGGGGTCCAAGAAAAAAGAAAAAACATGTTTTGTAAATTAGAAAATTTATTTATCTTCTTATTATTTTTCATTACTCATTTTCATTTGCACTTCAAAGATGATTTTTAAAATTAGAGGTAACGCTCCAATAACATTTTAAATCACTCAAAATGAAACACATGTAATGAAGATATAAATAACTAATGAATATGTATTTTTATTAAGTTATAATAAGTAATTGTATTATAGTTATAACATAGTTGAACATTAATACTTTAGTAGTGGCACACTAGTGGCCATACTAATTGTATCAATGGAAACCACAATAAAAAACTAGTTGCAAATGTATCCCATAATGGGTGGTGGAAATGTGGACACATGGCATGGTTGCATGTATGTACATTGTACATTAGTTGCAACATAATTGTTGCTTTAATGACACATTTACAATATTTCTAAAGTAGTTGCCACATGCAACTACAATGCAACTCCTAAAAAAATCAAACATGGTTGATTACATATGTATATACAATGTGTAAAAATTATCATATAGAAGACCCATTTTCAACTCACTTGTAACTATAATATAATTAATTAATTTTTTAACATGGCAATTTATTCATTAATACACTATATTTCTAAGGGGATAATTGCACAATAGTTGTAATACCTAAGGGATAGTTGCATAATAGTTGTATATGAGTTGTTTTTTGAGTTTTAGTTGCAAGGTAATGTGGTTTTGAAGGATGCAATTTCTCATACTGGTGTTCCTTGGGGATCCCTTTCCTTCACATCCCCTTTTCTCTAAGATGTTTTGCACAATGATGTTCAGCACATAGATGCCTTTCCTAGGTTAGGGGATGTGTAAGTGACATTTTGAATTTTCATTTATTGTTTTACTAAAAGGCTTCATTACTTTTTTCATTTTCCCCCCCACTCCCAGATTTGTATCATTAACTAACCTCCTTTGATTCAACCTTCATTTATGTATTTGGGAAACATTTAAAGCCAAGTTCTTTGGAGTGTTGGAAGTTCCTTTATTTCATTGGTAAGCTTCTTTTCCCAATATCTCTAGAAGTGGGATAGGTTTTGTTTTTATGGAAGTTATTGCCCCAGTAATGTACTTGGGGAGTTGGGGGCTTATCGCCCTAATCATCATATCTAAATTTTGCAAGACAGTTGTCTAACTTTTATTAAGGGCTATAGGGGCTAGTAATTCAAGTCCACTTCCATTTTAAGCCCACCTTAGGTGGGTTCATGACCTTTTACCTCCAATTACTTAGGTTTACATCCCTTCATTTGAATAATTATTAGAGACATGAACGGATTGTTTTGAAGAAAACATATCAAAGAATGTGCATGAACACTCATTTTCTAATATCATTTCAAACTTGTCTTCAAATTGTCATTGCATTTGGTTGAAATCTTGCACAAGCTTAAATTTAAGTCACTAAAAGGAATTTTGTTTTTGGCAATCAAGAAATCAATGATTATATGTCTTAAATTATTATATAATTGATTATATCCATCAAATATTACTTCAAATCCTATGTGGAAAAAATTGTAGTCATATATTAGTGGTGCATTTGATTAGTAGATGATGATGTGGTAATAGGAAAGATGACATCATTTTTTTCATTGCAAGTTTTCATCCATATGGCAAAGTGACGTGGATGTCCAAAATACATTTGAAAATGTGATTAAGATAAAGTCATTTCAAACATGATTAAAAAAAATTATGACATGCACAAAATGATGTATTATACATAGACAATGTGATCATACAATAATTTACAATGATTCAAAAATGATTATTAGTAATTTAAATATAAAATATAACTATAAGATGTGGGAAATACATAATTTATTTGTACATTAAAATTTTATCAAAAATTTAAATAAAATATTTAGATTAAATTTATACATGATATTATATATATATAATTTATGATTCATTTATAAATATTTTATGCGGATAAATTATATGAATTTATATGTTTAAATTTATGATATATTGGAAAAAATTATTTAAATATAAATTCTTACATCAAATGAAGGTTTAAGATATGAAAAAAATTTATTCATGTATCAATCACAATGATTTTTCCATTTATAGATCATGTGTTTGAATTTAATGTTTTAATAAATAAATTATATAAATGTGCACATTATTGAAGGAAATGTATGAATAAATTTTCAATTTTTTCATTTAGAAAAAATATCAATAACATATGAATAATCAAATTTGAAGTTTTGTTTAATGTTTAAATGAAGTATGGTCTAAATAAAATAACATTAAATTATTTACATAACATGTGGGGTGGTTTGGTGGTAAAGGAATTGAACTCCATCCTTGGGGTCTAAGGATCAATCTTTACAAATGACATTTGCTATGGTCAACATTGGAATATTGACGAAGTGTTTCACGCTTACTTAGATTACCTAAGGTATATGGTTGCCTAGGCAAGCTTAAATATGTAAGATTAAGTAGTTTATTTAATAATTTAAATTGTTTTTAACTCAATTTAAGCAATGACACGTGTCAATAATTGATAAGAGAAAATAATGAAAATTGAAATATATCTTATTATTCTAGTGACGATGTTTCATCGAAATTGGTTTATGTATGATGAGATTTTCATGATTGTCATTACGATAATTCCAAAGTCATTTTGGATTATAATTCCTAATAGATCAAATTCCATTTCATAATCATTTTTTTCTTTTGTCTATTTATATCTTGTTGTTTGTCTTGCACCTTTTCAATGTTTTTGTTTATTTGTATCTTGTTATTTCTCTTACACCCTTTCAATGTTTTTAAAATTTTTATTGAATTGTATTTTATTATGATTTTTTTTAATGAATTAGACTTTCATTGGTATTTTGCCTAACAAATCAAGAATGTAAAAAAATATTAATGGAACAAAATGACATTTAATGAAATTTACAAAATTTTAATTTTTGAAAAGACAAAATTGATTACAACAAAACTATTATGTCCACATAATAATTTAATCATCGTAGTGCAAAGTAATGCGAAGACCAAATTTATATTATATATAATAAATTTATAATATTAAATATTAGAAATTAGAAAAGCAATGTTCCCCATTTTTTTGGTCCAATTTGTAATAATAAATATAATTAAACACTAATTAAATTATCATTAATTACTTCACATATGTCCTTTATGATTGATGGATAATATTTACCACATCATTGTGCTAGATCATGTCTTAAATGACTATTATTTTAAACAATTCGTCCATGATGAATTTAGGGTTATTACTCATTTTTGTTCTTAATGATTATGATATTAATCATAAACTAGTCATATATTTGAAGATTTGTATTAATGAATGTTTGGTTTTTTGCTTGTTTAGTCATCCCATTTTTTAGGATGGCCTTTGACAAATTTCCCTCAACACTACACACCAAATTCTACTTCCTCAATCCTATAGTTTGTGATCTTTCTTGATGCATATGTAGCCAGACCATATATTCAACAAGGATACACCTATTTTGTTGTGTTCATGGGGGAAAGTGCATTGCCACACATGATGTAATTTTCTTTTGTTTCCATTGCTAAAAATATAAGGTTCCATGTTTTATGCAAGTAAACTCATGTTCTTTTGACACCATCTTTCTAGTCATTGTGGCGATAAGTGGATATTTGTTTATAATATATGGTATTCGCACTTTTGCCAACATAGTAATTAGTGCATATTTTGTTTCATGAGCCACTTCTTTTTTGAGAGTGACCATGATGATTACAACTTGGGCAAAAGTTGTGTCATATCACGATCGACATCTTGAAAATGATTTCATCCTTTTAGCAATAGAGATATTTGGATGTTTACACTAGCAAGTTGATGATTTCTTTCATCAATGTGTTAACATAACATGGTTGGCAAAAGGTTTCAGATATCCTTCTTTTTTGGTTTTATGTTCATTTTATAGGTAGAAGGTGTCAATGGCTCTTGAGAAACTTCAAATCACCATTGTTTTGATTTTTTTCATCAATGTGCCAACATGGCATGGTTGGCAAAGGGATATGGAAGTCCTCCTCTTTCAATTTTACGTTCATTTTATAAGTAAAAAATGTATGTGGGTTTTGAGAGAATTCAAGTTGTCACTATCTTGCAACAAGTAGCTGTGGCAACATAAAAAACCTCTTTTAAGCCTAGTGTCCTTCTAGGTTTTTTGCCCATCTTTTTGCACAACTTGTTTCGTGCTATTAATGATGAGTTTAAATCCTAGGTTTCTTGATTTATCCTTTTAGGGCTCCCCATTGTGTGTTTGCACTTTTGGGTGTGATTTTTTGTTTGGATTTTGATTTTTTTTTTTCTTCTCTTATTCCCTTGCTAGGTGTTTTTCCTTCATTGTTTTTTTCTTATTAGCCAAATTTGCCTACAAGTTTTGGCAAAAAGCTATGAACAAATAATGTCTAAATATGACAAATTGAGAGTTTTTTATTTCAAAATCCGATGGACTTTTTTGAAATAAGAAAAAGATTCTTGTTGAAATAAGAAAACAAAACAAATCTATTTGTTGTTTGTGGTAGATGCCAAATTTTGCACAAAAAAAATGGCATAAGATGTTTTCATTAAACCTTTTTAATATTTGTGTATATTTTCTACATCAATAATATTAAAGCCTTTGGGCCCAATGATTTTTTTTGGATTTTTCATTGATGATGAGTTGGCCTTTATTTTTTAGTTTCGGTAGATTAAGGTGGCAAAGAATTGAGTGAAAATATTGTTCTTATGGTTATATGGTTTTATTTTTATATAATGGTGGTGATAGTTTTAATTTAGTGTTCAAGCTATATGGCGACATGAATTTGTTAAAAGTAAATGCATGATTGCAAAGAAAACTTGAGAGTTGTAACAATTTGTAGAACTTGGACTATATGTCAAATGTGTTAGTTTAGTTGTTTAGTTAAGTCCTAGTTAATTAGGGATAAACTAGGTTAGTTAAACTAATTAATCTCAAACCAGTTCATTTGTGAACATGGTTTGGGATATTTGTCATGGGATATAATCCCATCCTATGGTGATTTGAGATTTTATAGCATAGTTTATACTTTGCAATTTTATTTTTATACAAGTGTTTTAATTTTCTATGTTTTGGGCTTGGATTTTTGTGTTGTTACAAGTGAATCAATATTTTGGTTTAGATGTGGTGTACCATTCAAGGTATTTTTATGTTATGTGTTGTGAGTGTGGTGATAACGATGGTTACATGCATTGACATAAGAGCGCACGACATATATTTGTGAATAATTTGGCAATAAAATTTGATTTTTTCACAAAACATTTTTCCATTAATTTTGTCAAAATAAGCAATATTGAACCCATAACTCAATCCCTTTAGTCCAAAAGATAGGTAGCCATTTTTGTACTCAAACCCACAATTGATGTTCAACTTGATCAAAAGCCTTAAGTTGAATGCGAAAAGATAGGAATTACATTTTAACCCTGTTTCCACTAACCAGACTCCACAATAAAAAAATATGTACATTCTTTTGGAAGAATCTTTAGGCAAATTCATTATGTATTCAATTGAAACAAAAACCCATTGTTTGACATGATTGTTTAAACGCTTCTTTGAAACTTGATAATAACAAAATGAATGCAAGTCCCAAATCATGAAAGTGATGACTGTAAGTCAGATTACCTTTGGGGTTGGCATTGGTGAAATAGTTGAAAAAGGAGAGCCTTTTGTGCTGGATGATTTGGTGAGAATCCCATTAAGGTGTCCCCATACTTGCATAGTCCAAAAACACCTAGTTAACCATTGCAAACATCTAACAATTAATCTGCAGTGCTTTCCAAGGGAGTTGAACCTTAGTCCAGAAAAAGACTTTGCCTAATTGCAATGGAAGGTGGACTTGCAAAACATAACACGTTAGTACCCCTATTTACAAACCACATGAAATGGTACAAATGACAAATAGGGGTTAGGATTAATGCGCTTGCTTAAATGCAAGAGTTAAAAATTATGAAGACACCATGAAAATGTAGGTTATCTTCACAAAAAATTGTAGTTCCAAAATGCTACAACTCCAACCCATATCGAGCTTTTGCCTTGTTCCAATTTATTATGGTGGTTTAGATTGGAAAAGTTTGCAATGTGAAAAAGTCTTGAGCATACATTTTAACCACCATATCCAAATTAATAGTTAATTGATTCCTCAATTTGGACTTCATAAAAGTGATGGTAGAAAAACTATGTTCATTTTCAACACTCCCCAAAATAACAACAATTGTTAATTCAACAAGTTTGAAATACTCAGAAATCCTATCTTTCAAAATCACATTAGAAGCAAACCTTCTCCACATTCAAGTGGTTGGATTCTAGTCATGTGGGGGTTTCATGGCAACCTCATTATTGGACTTCATGGTGGTCTTGAATAAACTAGATTGATGCTTAAGCAACACATGATCCAATAAACCTTCATGTGATTTGACATTCGGTTTAGTTAATTTCCGACAACAATAGTGTGATTTAAAAATTTGTAAATGCGTAGGGAACATCAAGGCAACTTTTGGTTGTACCCAATACTAAGGGTAAATAATGCCAGTTGTATTCATAATCTCTTATGCTTGAAACCTTTTGTCAAGTTCAAGTATCAAACCCTTTGCATTAGAAGTACATTGGTTTTTCACATCTTGGCATCCAACTACCCAATTTTCCTTGGTGACCATGGACACAACTCTAGTACATTTATTAGTTTTGTGCAACATGTAAAATTGTTCTTTGAAAAAAAGGCAACATAGTCTATTTGTGTGGTGGGTTTAGTGTACCAAACTACCAACAATGTATCAAATTTAAACTCCACCAAATCTACAAAATGTTAGAACTAGTCATGTGAAAAATGGTGTTTAGGGTCCACATAGAGGTTGTAGAAATTAACTTGAGTCAACTTCATAGCTACCACAAAATCACAATGAAACAATTGTTGTTTTGAATAAACTCGTTCAAGCTCTACATTGCCTCCAACATAGGCAACACACAAGTTAGTCCCATCACTTTTTCCACATCACAAAGTAATTCATAGTTAATGGTAGCAACATGATTAGTAGAAGATCTTCAGACATTTTCATAACAACATATTTCTATTCAGATACCAATCTTTTAGAAGGGGCCATCATTGATATCCATTGAATTCAGATGTTTATCAAAATTTTCAAGCCCTTTGATTCAATTGCCTCAACCAACTTTGTGTGCTCCAAATGCCATATTAGGGGCTAACTATAGTATGTGTACATAGAAGAGAACAAACCTTCAATCTTCACAACAAATATCAAGGGTGATAAAATCTAGATAATAAAATTACACTGGTATGCCATACAATGAATCCTTAGAAAAGAAGGGTAATGTTTGCTAACTAATTGGACATTCACATTAGTCTTTAAGCCTTGGAAGATTGTTACATCGTTAGCCCCAAAGTAGACAACTTTGTTAGCAATGTCAATTTTTGACATCCCACCAAAAACAACAAGAGAACGAATAATTACAAAAATGAGGTTGTCAAATGTACTTCCATTGACAATTTTTTCCAAATTTAAAAGAATTGGCACCTTACACTAATTATTGACAATATATATATGAACAAAAATCCAAAATTGGTTGACGAGAGTGGTTACTTCGTCACAATTGATTGAAATGAATTTAACCTATTGGACTAACAACATAATATGTTTCAAAATAACATTATGCCTGGCAGTAGCCATACCCCAACCATTTGAATTTGTCTAGTGTTCTTAGACATATGATGTACTTTCAAAAAGTCAAATAGATCTTTCATGTGCTCAAAATTGGTCATGGGTCTGTCATGTTTTAAAAGATGAAAAATTGTCACAAATTGGACAATATATTCTTTTTGGCCTTCCTTCCATTAACCACCAACTTTACAATAAAGTCTGGACTTTGGCTAGCATAAACCTTTTAATTTTTTTGGTGTTGGCTGTCATTGCTGATATAAGATTCACCAACCAAAACTCATGGAAGATAAATTAATGTTTTTTTCTTTTTGCATGTTTCTATAAACCATCCAACTTAAGGTTTAGAATTTTGTCCTTACTTTCAACCAATGATCAAACCTTGTAAGGCATAATGTGAGTCTTGCTTATAGGATCTACCATAGGTTCAGCCCAAGGAAATTGGGCAACCCATTCTTTTTTGAACACCTTCTTAATCTTTACCTCTTTTTTTTTCTTCTTGGTTGGTTCCCTAGAAGTAAGACCCTAAGTACCAGAAGTAGGACCTTGAGTACTAAAAATAGGACCTTGAACATTAGGAACACTTCTACTTGAAGAACGACACAAATTAACAAAAATTGCGACACCCAAGGTGCCTTGGACCTTAGTAGAACTTATAATACGCAAGGTGCTTTGGAGTTCAATAGAGCTTGTAACACCTAAGGTGCCTAGTTTGGCAGAATTTAAAGCACCAAGGGTTGATGCATTAGTGGGGTTACATGGCACATGGGGTCCATGGGCACTACTTGATTAACTCAATGATGTAGAGGTGGGAAAATGACTTGGTAAACTAAATGACCCAGCACTAAACCCATACCTAGACAAAGAAACCACATTTAGTAAACCTAATGATGCAAAACCAAACCTTGAATCAAATTACACACTTGCCAACAACAAAAAACAAAAAAATAGGGATTTGTATTTGAAATTTGGAGGTTTCAAAGGTGACATTGTGTGGAGCATAGATTGTTTCGTGCACAAACAAATTGAAACTGGAAAGGTGATGAATCCTTCAACCCTAAACCCTTGGAAGTTGAAATCTTAAAGAAGGATTGATAATGCGAGTAATGCTATAACAAATTACATAAGTAAGTGAACTTGAAAGTTGAGAGGCTCTTGTTTTGAAAATTGCAAGCTTTTATCTTATAGACATCTTAGGAGTCACTGGATAGGAATTTCAATGCCATGTCCATTGCTCCAAAGTCTAGCCTTCAACTACTTGCTCAATGATCACTTATCGCCGCCACCAATAGATTGCTGATTTGCTCTCCACATAGAATCACAAGTGAAAATGTTACAACTTACAACATTGAGCACTCAAAAAGTAGTCACATAATACATCAATGACTTTGAAAAGTTTTGAAGTTTGCACACTAAACCTCCACATTCCTATACGAAAAAAAAGAAGACCTAATAAGAGAATGTGGCAAAACAAATGGAGGAGACAGTGTGTATGGCAAGACAAGTCTCCTCCTTTTCGTTGATTGATGGCAATGGCACTTCTTGTGTTGTTATGAAGTTGAAGACCTCCAACAGAGGTAAGTGGGAGATAATGACAATGGTTCGTTGTTTCAGGAAATGTGGTGACAACGGGTGTGTACCTTGCAACACAACCCGCAATGGATCCACGCTATGCATTGCATGAGTGGCATCCTATGCCTCGCTGAGGTCAAAATATGGCAAACTTTTTTTTTTCAATCCATTTTGGAAAAAATGGATTTCGCCAGCACCCTTTTTTCTCGCGTTTTGGGGAATTTCCGCCACCAAAAAAACGCTGCTTGGGCCCTTGACTTGTATAAATCACGGCCCGCTTAAAAAAGTAATCAAGGCCCACTTTAAAAGAAATCAACGCCCACTTAAACGTAGGAGTAACTACCAAGGTCACATTGATGGCCTGGACGGCACACGCATCGAGCGCCACACGGGAAGGCGGCCTTGGGCAGAGGAGCTGTAGTTGTAGCAGCAGAATCGGGGCAGGCCGAGCTCGAGAGGCATCTCCTCTCCCATCTTCCCCTTTCGATTTCGAATTCTGTTCGTTTGTGTTTTTGAAGGAAATCAAACCAGAACACGGGGGGATTTTATTTTTGTCTGCAAAAGGGAGGTACCTACGTTACGCACGCCAGGAGCTGTAGGGTGTTTAAATACATCTTGGTGGAGAAAGTTTTCGCCAAATTGCAGCGTGACAGAAGAACAAGAAGAACGGGAACAAGAAGAGTGTGTCGTCGACTAGGCTGACCTTCAAGATGTCGTATGCTTATCTCTTCAAGTATATCATCATCGGTGATACAGGTAAAGCGTTCTTTTGTGAGATTTCTCCGGATGCTTGGATTGTTAGGGTTTGGTGCAGTCAGTCTGTTTGGTTTTTCGTCTTAGCCATTTTGCAACATGTTTGTATGCTTTCTTGCTTCACAGCCATCGTCAGCAGGTGGCTTTCTTACATACTTGTTGTGTTCTGGGAGAGCCTCGTTTTGTGTTTTGGCACAATGGATTAGTGGTTAGGGTACAGGAGTTGTTTGTTTAGTCGTTTAGTCATACTTTCGTGGTTCTGTTTGCCAATACTGTCAGTTTTGAATACAGCTACTTAGCTGACTATCCATGGCAATGGATGTTTGTTTGTTTTTGACATGAATTTTTCTTTTGCTGCAAAACAGGCGTGGGGAAATCATGTCTTCTCTTACAGTTCACAGATAAGAGGTTTCAACCTGTTCATGATCTGACTATTGGCGTGGAATTTGGGGCACGCATGGTTACAATCGACAGTAAGCCAATTAAGCTTCAAATTTGGGATACAGTACGAACTCTCCTCATGCCAAAGACTCTTGTGAGATGAGCCTGTTTTCTGTGGCTTTGGAGATGTGATCTCTAGTTCCAGCTTTGGCTTTTGAATTCATTTGAGGGCTTGAATCCATCTGTTGATTGGAGCCAATGTTGGCCCTGGATGTTGGTGAGATCTTGAAACACAGGGCAATCTGCTGCTGACTTCTGTCAGTGGGCAACAAGTTCTCACAAAGAGTTTTTCTCAGTGTGATGGGAAAGTGTTTGTGAGTAGAACTGATATTGCAACATCAGTCTAGTCTCCAGATTGGACTGAGGTCAAGATGTGTTCTTATCATAAAGAGTCTTGTGAGATGTTGGATCCAAAAATGGTGCATACATGTTGATATCAGTCCAGGGATGCAGATGGTGAAAAGGAATATGTCAAACCTTCACTGACACACTCTAATGAGTTGGTTAAGGGACTCCCTAGGGAATATGGAACTTGTAGAGGCAAGGTTGACATGGCTGTGAACTCTTTGGAAAAGTATGACAGATCTTTAGCTGGAAGAGTCATTGGGAGGAAACTTATCTTTTTCAGAAGGGCAACAAAATGGTGGATGGATGAGATTAAGCTTAAGGTTGAGAGCTGTGAGTGTTATGTTTTGCCAATAGAGGAGACAGGAATGCCTGGAGAAAGTATCATTGGTTCAGGAAGGAGGTCAATAAGTCAGCTATCATGAGAAAAAACTGTATTGTGCAGTAGTTGTACCAAGTTGATTTAAAGCTGGATGTGTTCATGTTAGCAGGAATGTGATGTCAGCTTGCAACAGTACTGGTTTGTGGAACATCTGCTTTAGCTGCCTGTTGGAGGCCTCAACTACTGGCCACTATGTAGGCCTCTCTAGCTTGTTTTTACAGGGGCAAGCCAAATTGTGATGAATCTTACCCTCAGAAGCTTGTTGAAGCTTGAATGAGGATACTATTAACTGTTTTTATTAGCTATTTCTCTTCAGTTCTAACAAACATCTGCTTAATTCTTCCCATTGCTTCCAGAAATGGGTCAAAAATTCATTTTGTATAGTCATTCCAGATTGTTACATACCATCTACACACAACATCAGGGGCTGATGAAGTCAGTGGGGAGTCATGGCAGCTAGCACTGCAATTTACTGTGAATGTGACAATCTGTACTTTGTGAATGACACTCATAAGGTTACAACTTCACTTGTTGACATTTTAGGTTTGGTTCTGCTGGAACTCAAACAGTGGTTACCTCCAAAGTGTTATTGTGGAGTTTTCACTCTCATAGATATGCATTCTGCCGACAATGATCTGTCTGGTAGGCAGAAGAGATTTCATGCTTACAAGGTTTTTGTTTTTGGCAAAGATTACTTGGAGATCAAAGAAATGATTTTGTGGTTTGGTGGATGGAGCAAAGGGTCTTGTTTCACTATTTATCAGTTTGTTCAAGTCCTTTGTTTCATTCCTTTTATCCTTCTTATATCCTTCTCTCCTCATTCTTCTGTCTTGATATGTAGCTTCCCTGGTTCTGTGCCAGTGATTATTTATGCCTGTCATTATGCCTCAAAGCAGGTGAGAAGAGGTGTGATTGTTATTCAGAAGCATTTGATATTAATCTGTTGCACCTGTGGGCTCATTAGGCTGGACAAGAGTCATTTCGGTCTATCACCAGATCATACTATAGAGGAGCTGCAGGTGCACTACTGGTGTATGATATAACAAGGTAATCTCTTGAATTTCTAAGTATGTGGAGGAGACTTATTTTCTTGATGTTATAGGAATAGGGAGGTGGCCACAATGTCATCTGCTGTTCTTTGTCCCTCTTTGCTGATTTGAGTAATGCAATGTGCAGGAGGGAAACATTCAATCATCTTGCAAGCTGGTTGGAGGATGCACGGCAACATGCCAATTCAAACATGACTATCATGCTTATTGGTAACAAATGTGACCTGGCTCACAGAAGAGCAGTCAGCACTGAAGAAGGTGAACAATTTGCTAGGGAAAATGGCTTGATATTCATGGAGACTTCAGCAAGGACAGCTCAAAATGTTGAAGATGTAAGTTAAACTTACACTTGGGCTGTGAGTATGTTGTACATCCACTTGTAATCCCTCGGGCATGACTTTCAAAGGATGAAGCAACTAGTCAAATTTGTGGCTTTTGACTGCAATTAAATCTGTGGTTAGATGTATCTCAGTATGTTAAATTCCTCAAGGTTGGAAGAACTCTGTTCATGTCTCCACTAAGAGTTATTGCTCATATGTGCATAAGGACTCAGGGGTGTGCACATGTATATTACAGGCATTCATCAATACTGCAGCAAAAATATACCAGAAGATTGAGGAGGGCATATTTGATGTATCTAATGAGGTAAGCTCACCTCTCTGCAAGCTTGTTCTGCTTACCTGATAATGAATAGTCTCGAGAAAATGCAGTTCTGAATGTGTTAGCATCAGAGAATGTTCCTTGTTGAATGTATCCTCTTAGATGTGCATATTGATTAATAGTACAGCTGAAGCTTGGTTGTGTTTACTTCTGTTGTAAATATTTGGCTTTGAACTTATCAGGTTGATATCTATAGATCAACAATCTGTTGATTCAATGTCAACTGTGAGGATCATAGAGCTTGGAGGAGATTCTTTCTTTGTGTCATGACATTGAGGTGTTATGTCTGTCACAGTGAGTGTCATGCAGATTTTTGGAGTATTTTACAAATATCAAGTGATGTAGTGAAGGGCTATATGGATAACTAGAAATGTGGAAGCTTGGGGGGCAGAAGACGTAGTATAGAATACTTTTTTGGGGTCATGGAAGATGGCCATTGACAAGTATTGTGGTGGGTGGCAGTCATATGGCATCAAGGTCGGGTATGGCGGTGGGGCTGGCACAGGCACAGGTGGTGGACGGGGTGACACTGCAATTCAACAAGGTGGTTGCTGTAGCTGATCTGGGCTGCAGTACGGAATCAGTCATCAATTTCTAATATGCAAATTTATTGTGAAGGGACCAAACTGTTGTGCATGGGTGAAAGTCAGAGAATAACATCTGATTCAAACATTGTGCCAGCTATGAAGCAATTGAGACCTGGTGGGCCATTGTATCAGGATTGATAACCTAAGGAAGGGTATTGTAGGTTAGTATCAGGTGCAGATTGAGGTTTGTTGGTTCCTGTAGTTGGTGTATATCTATTATCTTGTACAGGTCATAGTGTTTTTACTTGTTGCACATTTGATGCAAGAATTTATTTAGGTATGTAGATTCATTAAACATAATTGGAGCTCTTTGTGGCTGGCATCCTGTCAATCCTATATGGTTTTGGGGTGTAAACTTGTTTGCCAGACCACCTCATAAGTTGGGACCAGGTATTTGCTGTCTTGCAATGTATGTTGCAGTGAGTCCACCACTACTACATTTGCTTCCACACATGATTAACCTCTTTTGAAGAGGTTTGCAAACTTTTTGTGGTATTCCAAACTTCTCCACTTGGTCTTTCTAATGATCATTGTCCACATGGACACTTCAAGACTGAGGAGTTCCTGTATAGACAAATGTCTTCACCCTGGGGCCTTCCTCTGCACAATGCAGTGGGCTTGACTCCTTATTTTTCAATGCATCTCATCACCTCAGACTAGCAGCTCAGTGCATAAAGGGCATTGAAAACAGCACATTGCATTTGTTTTTTTATGATGTCCCTGCACTGATAAGGGGGTGTTGTTCCAATTTTTAGCAAGCATATTTTGAGGAGTCTTTGTGGGATTTCTAGAGGTTATGGACTCTGGTGGGCCCATGTCAGTCATCCTTTTCTGAGATCTGAAACAAGATTTTGAGACTTGAAATTTGAAATATTGAGACCTTATTTTCCTCTCTTCCCTCTTATTTGGGGTGAGAGCCCAGGGGGTGGGGTGCCGCTTCTAAAAACTCAAGCAAGGCACTGTAGTGGAAATGAAGCTCCACTATCCTTCTTTCTTTCTTTGCCAATGATTGCAGAGCTTCTGGACTACTACTGCACGGAATGCAACCGGATTGGAAGATTGTAGCAGTGATTTCTGATTTTTTGGTTTTATGCTCCCTATGATTTGAATGAAAGGAGAGAGAGCTGGTTCATCTTTGTTACAAGAAGAACAGGATTGGGAAGGTATTCACAGGTGTGCTTTTTGACCTTATGTGCTGCTCCGTCCCTTTGATCTGAAGGAAAGTAAAGAACTGGAAGCACTTGGATTTACAAAAACATTTTGATTTTTTGGCCTCTACATGTGTTGGTCTTTGTTCTATTTGTGAAAGAGAGAGCCGGTTCATGGATTCTACATCATACCCTAATGTTGATTTGTAATTGTTGAGTACTTGTTGGGTCACAATAGTTCTATTCCACATCAACTTGTTCAGGGCCTGGCATTTAGGTTGATATTGTACCAGTTTTGACCAGATAATACAAGAGAGTATTGGGGAGGTAGGTTACACAATTTTCCTAGCCTCCATCCTTTCTAATTTTAGTAGTACTTTTCAATAGGCTATGTATTGACTTGGGTTGTTTTCTGATTTCTTCATTTTATCAATTTGCTCCTCTGTTCTTAATATTCAACATCAGAAAGTCTTGTGTTCAACTATCCCAAGTGGTGTGGTATGTGGAGAAATTTGTACTTTGACAAGTCTCTCAAAGACTTTGATAAGAGTGACCCAGCAGCTTCTATAATAACCAAAAGACAGACATATGCCTAATTCTTATTACAACATGTCTGCATTGAATGGGAATTTACTAATGTCAATGTTTGTGGTAGCCACATCAACATATGCCAGGGTTGGTGGTTGGTGCAGTCGACCTTCTTTCAATGTTGCTAGAGGTTAGTCTCTCATCTAAGGTGTCCAACTCATTGGTGTCATGATATTGCAATCTATGTTCAGATGGAATGTGCCTCATAATGGTTGCTAAATGGTCCAAATTGTCTAGTGGGTATTTTCTTGGTGTTGGAGCAATGGAAGTAGGAATTAAAAGTTCTCCTTTTGCAGAAAGCTCCATTGGAGGTCATCCAAGCTACATATGATGTGTCATTTAGTCCATCAATTGAAATTGCACTTCAAATTTGACCAGGAAAAACTGGGGTTGTTGGTTGGATTCAAATTATGAAAGTAGCATAGAACTTTACTGTCCTCTATAGCCATTGATTTTTTTTCCAGGTCACTGTCACTGTCAACAGTTCATTTGAGCTTCTACTTCATTCCATCATTAGCTTCTTGGTGTAACAGTTTGGCCACTTTATTCAATGGCAATTGAGATGAATGTTTTTAACATCCAAGCTGGCCTGTAATGTCACTCCATTGGTCTTTGAACCCAGTCCATATATGAAAACCTTATTTCATCAATTTCAGTCTTTCTTTTGTTTTGTGCTCCACATACAGGCACTCTCTCATGTTCACCTCTGACTTGATTACCCATTCACAAAAGAATATAAGACCCCATATAAGATTGGTTTTTGGCCCAAATTTGTAGAACCATATTCTATCCCTACACATTGTTTTCTCATTTGTGCAGACTACTATACAGTTTACTCAACTTATATTTCAACACCAGCACACCATTCAAGGAAACCCAAGAGCCTTCTACTTGTATAATTAGTCTTTGTAGGTACCCACCTATCTTATTACAAAGTGCAACTAGGCAAAAGAATTAACCAACTTTGACTGTGCAAATGTATAATGTTGTGGATTGGACTCTCAACACAAAGTTCAATGGTATCAGCAGTAACAAACTGTCATACCACTGCAACCAAAGTAGAGATCCTTTAGTTTGGGTTCAGAAAGAGGAAGAAGAAGGGTAATACTTTATCTGGTTGAGAGGGCAATAACCAAACAAGAGAGTGAGAAATAGGTACAGCAAGAGATGTGAACATGCATCCCAATTTCCATCCGCTACTACACTCTCTCTCACTTTAGTACAAAATTTTGTAACCGTTCTTTGTAATCCTTGTTCTTTGTCATGATTCTGAAAAAAATGGAAAGATGACCACTTCACAAAGAGGTACCTCCAATGTTTACTCGTTTGTTTGAAGTAAACATTTCATTCCCCCTCACTCCCTTGCTCCATTTGGTACAATCAGGAAAGGAAAGCATTTGTTGCGGTGTTTGTTTTACCCTTCTCATGATATTGTATGTTAAGTGACACAGTGTACTCTATCTTCTTACAGCAAAAATGAAGAAACTCAAATTGACTTGGGAAATATAGAGTCTAAGATCATTTCCATTAAGCTTTATCAAACCATCTTCACTACAGTTCTTGCACAACCCTTGCACAAACACAGTAACCAACATTGTACCTCAAAAAAATGTAATCAATAAAGCAAATTTTCATAATTTTCCAACTAAGAAATCTGATTTTCAACAAAATAAAAAAGAATTTTCAGCTAAATAAAAATCCCAAGCAACATGCTCAAGGAAACTTTTTGCAAAATCTCACAAAACTATAACCACGTTTCCCAAAAAAAAAGGTATCAACTAGGTAACCAGCTAGAGAATGCTGGTTACCTGACATAAACTTCTATTCAAATGTTTGGAAGTAGTCATGTAACTCTCCAGTGGATGGATTGAAAGATTTATAACTTTCTTCTACATGAATGGAAAAAATTACAACCTTATCCTAAGTGGATAGAAACTCATATTCTCTTCAAGATTCAATATTTCCCTTGAATTTTTGGAGTTATTTGAAAAACTATTTTCTGAAATTATTAAAGTTTTTGAAATTATCTTCTTTTTAGATGTAAAAGTGAGAGGTTTTATCAATGCTCAAATGAGGCTCAAAAAATGTAAGATTTTTACTTTGAAAATGCAAGATTTTTTATATTTACAAATAATTCAAAATTTTAGCATTTTTAGCATGGTACCAACTTGAGGGCTGGTGGTAGGTAGGTAATAAAATTACCAACTAAGGTAAGTTGTCGACAAACAAGGGAAATGGAACCCAATGAAAAAGTGTTTCTTGCCAATCCTCATCCATCCCTCATGGTGGAGTTGCAGATATTGCATCATGTCGGCAGTTGTTATCATCAATCCTACTGTCCTTCTGATCTTGCCAAGCTTGTAGTGGTAATTGTTGGTATTGGTGCAATTTTGGGGATGTCCCCATTGCCCATGCTTGAAATTATTCATTTTGCAAATGTGAAAGCTGACCCTAACATATAGTATAACATTTCTCCCTATGCAGATAAGCTTGAAAAAGTTTTAAAAACATGGTGTACTGCCCTGTGCCTCCTCCTCCCACCAATGGCATGGCCCCTAGGCCCCAATGGCTTGTTAGGGTTCCAACTGTTCAAAACAACAATAACAAACGCATTATTGCGTAACAGCTCTACCCTTTCAATGGCGTCCATAAGGATGATAAATGTTCCACATACTAAGTTAGAAACACATGGTGGTCAGCATGGTGAAGCCCAAGTGGATCCTTCAATGATGCATGAAATGTTTCTGTAGTGGACTCCACATCACCCTAGCATGTAGGGATACCAAACTTTGGCCCGTTGCTGGCTGCATCACAATGTCTCTAACTTGAAGGGCAGAGCCAACAAATTGGTACATACTACAAACTTCATGCACAAACCAAGAATTGAGAATTAGTTAGGCTTCCAATTGTTCGGCAACAACAATAACAACTTGTCACAACCTTTTTGCACAAACCAAGAAAAGAAACTTGTTAGATTATCGTATGCTTGTGCAATTGTTACTATTTTTTTGTTGAGGTTCTTGGGATTTGGTTATTGTTGTTGTCGGGTATGGTTTTTTGTTTTGTTTTGTCATTCATTTCTTAGAAGAAGGCCAAGATGATGTCAATTCAAGACAAGATGTTTTCTCTTGTATTCCACCAACAACTTTTAGCTACACCCCTGTGTTTTGTTTCCCCTCTTGAATAGTATTGATATTTATTGTTAATTTTTCAGGTTCCTAGTTATTGTATGAAGGGTTGGGATTTTTTTTCTTTTTTTTGCTGCAGGCTTTTGAAATGGGTACCTATGTTGGACAACAATTGTCTTTAGCCATCTGATTTTTCCATGACATGACACGTAAGTTATAGGGAAGTGAAACTCTGATTGAAACATTATTTGATATAATTGCCATAGGAACATAGTTTTTATAATACAAACCAAGTCCATTGTGCTTTTGATGTTCAAAATCATGTGAGAGTTATGTTGCACACATCATTAATTGAGGTAGTCCAATTTGATTCCACATACTTAATATGTGAATGGAATTAACTATTGTGATGTAATGCAAAGTATCCATATAATATAACAAATCTCAAAAGGATGGAATGTTGTGGGCAAGAAGAATTAGGGCATCTTATTATAAGCTCTAATTTTGTGTTTTACTTGTTACAAATTTATCATTGGTTGTTAGCCATCTATATCCACTTCAAAAGAGCTTACACTTGTTGAGGTATTTTGAATAGACAAAATTAAGTTCAATGTTTTATGTCTAGGAAAATAGGTAAGGTGCCTTTAATTTCCTTCAAGAGTCCATTGTCAATTTACTATAGGAAATTCAACTTTTGAAAGCCAAGGTGAACCAACATTCACAATGGTACCTACCACCAAAAAATGATTGTGGATGAACTTCAAAAAGTCATTCACTATCCTTCTTTATAGGCTTCCTCATGACAACCTCTTAATTTGTCATCCTTACTTTTTAGCTAGCCTCTTAAATATGCATAGCTATGTTAGACATTCCTTTTTATTATCCCATAGGAGGGTAACTATGCCTATCATCAAGCGCTCACTCAATGATGAACACCTAATTAGTGAATAGAAAAACTCATGACTAATAAGCCAAACACCTTTCATTGGTCAAACCATGACCAGTAAAAATCTTTTTTGGCATTTCAAAATACTTCAACCAAGAATGTTGTAAATGTGTTCACTCACGGATGTGAGATGTAGGATTATTCAAATAAGGTGTTCATGAATTAAAAAAATAATAATTTGGTGTTAAGGTTAGAGTTATCACATTCCAACACACACAAATGTTCAAAAATCTAAAAATATCCCAATGCATGGGGTTTTTTAAGTGTTTGGTGAAAGGTCATACATGACAAATTTGCAAATTTTGTAGTTCATTATGTGACATTTTTGTTTGCTAGTGGGATTTTGATTGTTTTATTACGATGCACACACAATGAGATAGATACCATAAAAACACCAACCAACCTTTTGAGATTTGGGACATCAACAATTGCATCCAAATTTGGCTACAAATAAATTGTGAACGTAAAAAAAATTTAAGCATCCTACTATATTATTGGCTACTTGAATTATCCAATTTTTTTTAATTGCTTAAGAAATAAAATATGGTTGTTTTTTTAAATACTTGAAAGCCCTTCAAAAAAGATTGTGAACAATTGCACCTATCTTTTATAACATTCGTCACATACTCCCAACTTTAGCAAACAAACAAAACTTTGAATCTCCAAACAAACAAACCAATGTTCCTTATCCATCACAAATTCTCAATCTTATATAGATGTTTTACTTGTTCCATAATGCAACATCTAACTTTTGTTTCCATTTTTTAGGCTTTTTTCATGTTTCACACCCCTCCATTCAAGGATGGTTCCTTCCTCACCACACCTCAAGACAAAATGGTTTTCCAACAGCTAGAAAAACTCAAAAAAACATGTTAAAAACAAGCCTACTACTATAGTTATCACAATTGGCACAAACCAAAATGAAAGCAAAAGAACTTCACAATTACATGCTTGTGTAATTATCAATGGCTTACATGATGCCATGGCTCCTAGGTAAGATTATGTTTGTACTTCATGATTAGTGTTTGAACTTTGAACTTTGGAGCATTCAATATTTGAAGATAAGGCCTTTGAGTGCCGTCTAGAAATACTAGACATTCATGAGGCCATATCACCCTATCTTTATTTGAAATGTCAAATGAGATTTTAAGACCTGAATTGGTGGGGGTTGTAGGAAAGAATTTTTTTTTGCTTGAACCTTGTTTATAAATAGTTATTTACACATTTTGTCTATAACTTCATTGAAGATAATTTTAAGACAAAATCAAATTACCAAATTTAGTAACCCCATTGGTTTGAAAATGTTGCCTCTATACTTATTTGAGATCTCAAATGAGATCTTTAAAATAAAGTACTCAAGTATTCTATTAGAATTTTATTTGTAAATAATAATCACACATTTTGATTGTTACTTTAGTTAAGATATATATTTTTAAAACCACCAAATTCAATAATTTCATTGGTTTGAAAAAAAAATCTTTTGGTCTACATGTAAGCTTATTTTACAAACCATTGAAAAATATGGTCTTTTTCTAACAATTCCATTGGTCTTCCAAAAAAATTCACGAACCTATCAAACCCTATTAGACAAGGTTAATGAAGACATTTATAGACCTCTATGGTATGCTAAAGTTCTCATCGTGACAAGTTTTCAAGTATAAGTGTGTTTTAAGGTTTGGGAAGGGAGATTCAAGAGTAACAATAGTAATGAGATGGTGGTAAGAGGAGTTGTTGCTACAATAGACATAACATGTACCATTAGAGTTGTTGATGTAGGAATGATGGTGAAGCCACAATATGAGGCAACTATTAATCTATTTCTATTTGCAATATTTGTGGCTTTTGTTGCATTCTCGTCCCATCCAACCATAGGTAAGGGATAGAGCCAATAAACATAAGCCTACATTGTCATGATGGATTTCTTGAACATGGTGTACATTCTTTCTTATTAGAAGCAGAATATCAATGAACTTCTACAATGGCTAATGACTAATTAGGGTTTTGGAAAACCATGGCCAAGCATAAGGTTTGAGTATGTGGTTTGCATTTTTCTATTACTAAGGTCTATGTAACTTTGGGTATTGATGATGAGTATGATGTCTGTAGTTCAAGATGTTTATGAAGTAGAAAAAGGAGAAAGTGCTATTGGGAAAAAGGTTGGTGCTTACCACATTAGATTTTGATATTAACATTCATCATCCTTGCAAGCCATCGGCGGTGGTCGTTAGGAAGTTTCAGGTGGCTACAAATACACTTGTGCAAGTTGCATAAAATTTTGTGAATTTTGCTTCTTGCATGTGATGTTGGCTTTTATTGGCAATGCCAATTGAAAAGTAGGTCAAGAGGTGTGAATTCTCAGGATTTCTTGGCCCTTCTAATTGTTGACTGCCCATTGTGAGATCAACATTTTCAAATTGCTACAAGTTCAATGTAAGACAATTTTCCCTTTGTTATTTAAATTATGATCCATGTGGAGTGTTTCTTGGTATTACACAAGTTCAAATTGGAATTGTAATTGATCATGTGTTATATTATGGACACATGCAAGGTGAACTTAAGTCCTCTTTGAATTTCATGATTTATTTTAGATTATTGTAGCCTCTCAAAAATCATTGTTGCTCGTCATTGAGGGGACATTAGGCAAAAATCAGTTTTTGCAATGTTTGAATATGTTTAGAATTTTTGCCATATTTTCAAAATGGGTTCCCCACTACCATTTGGGTGAAGGCTTACTTGGGTGGTACCACTAAAAACTACCCACCTTGTTGGCTTCATTTTAATTAGTGAACGAATTTTTTTGAAAAAACAATTCCCAATTTTTTTATAATTGACTCTCAAAAATTGTCCCCTTTAATTTCTTGAGCCCATATATCTAGGGTCAAGATCATTGCAAAATGTTTTTTGCTTTTACTTTGCTCCATGGACCTTGTTTCTCAACTTCAAACTTGCTTTGAAATTGTTACAGATTTTGTAAATGGCATTTTATTTCTCCCATGCATCTAACTTGTGATGAATTTAACATACATGGGACTGCACACATGAAGCATCTTCCATCCATGTCACCACTTCACCAAAAAAAACAACCATTGTCAAATAGACCTCCTCCCACCAACAGAGGGTCCACAGACCCTTTGTGTATCATTTCATTCTTCATCTTCAAAGATTGAGCATCCCATGAGACCATCAATGGCTTACATCATACCACAGCTTCCAGCTCAGACTAAGCATGTTCGTTAAATCTTGCAGATATTTTGTTGTCTTCATTTTCAGTGTTTTGGGAGCTCTCATTGTGCTGCTCTGTGTCATCCTGAATCAGGTTTGTTTTATTACTAAAAACTACATTGTAGCAAAAGACTGGTAGTTTTGGATACTCGAAGCCATAGTTGAGGAATAGTGATTTTTCAACAGTCTATATCTAGACAAGGGTTATATTATTAGTATAGTCCAGTTATTATGCATTACTGGACAGCATCAATACCCACCCTGGCTTATACATACAAACAGAGGAAAGCAAGCTGTCAACCTTGCTCGTTTTTTTCTCTTGCGGATGCCTAGAAACTGAGAGCATGCAAGCAATTTGCATACCAAATTTTAGAAGTGTGTAACAAACAATTAATATACATTAAAGATACATGCTGCTTCCCGAAAGAGTGTGGCTGGCGCATGGGGGAGGTGAAGCTGGGAACCCCGCCTGGTGATTTTATCCTGGCAGTTGGTCAAGAGAGTGAAACTAACCATTGTTCTACAGTCATCACCATTACAAGGTTCCACCCATGCAGCTATGTAGCTCAAATATTAACCAAGAGTTCAGCACTATTGCCATTGTAAGTGCTCTATCTTCTAGAAGAGGATCTGCAAGATTCCACTGTAGGTACATACTGACTTTTAGCAGTAATTAGACCCTCACCATCTTGAAGACCTCTCCTAGCACTCCTCTCTTTGGCATTTACCTGGAGCAAAAAGCAGCAGCATCGCACTGGCACGTCACCCAAATGACAGAATGCCTGGTCACCTCTTCCATCGTTTTGGTTCAGGCTGCAAGCACAACAGGAGATCAGGTCCAATTCAATCAGGTTCAATTCTAACTGTTGAAGCCAAGTGGTGATTTCACTCAACTACACAGTTCTACAACAGCAGACTGTACCTTCCAGGGTTTTCACTGAGTAAGAACACCTTATTGAGTTCCACTGGACAGTGTGCAGGTCAACTTTGGCACTGGATCAAAGTAGCAGAGTCAACATCATGACAAGTGATGCAAGTGACAACCAGCATAATTAGCACCCCCAAACATGTGTGCAAACCAAGATCTGCTTTCCAAGATCATTATGACACAGCTTTGTCTGACTGTTTAAACTTTTATTTTTTCCTTGAACTTGAGAATAGGAATCAAAACACATACTGCGCGTGAAGGGGCAGAACAGGTACATAATACCACCAAAATTTTACACATCATTACCTTTATGTCAGGTGTCTTATGTGAGGGTGCACTTGCCCTTTTGTGATTCTCAGGCGCACAACTACTACACATGTATTTATCCATATTTGTCACCTGCTCCGGGGTCAAATCCACACAATAGCTATGAAACCTGCAAAAATTCAACAAAATTCAGATGATCCATTGCATTCAAAAGTTTCCTTCACAGCCTTCATGCTACAAGCCTTCATCTCCCACATTGCAGCTCTCTTGCACATTCTCTTTCCATTCAAGCTGGAAAGAACTTTGAACCTAGAGTCAATTTCTTCCATCATAAAATTGTTTCACTGTCTTGAAACATGTTATAGCTCATAAATGTATGCATCTATATATATGACCATCTATACAACCAATAGTTCACATGTCTTCTCCACCAGAAGAGTGCAACCACAATTTGCAGTCCAAATGTGATGTTCATCATACCAAACTTCAATACTGTAACTATCTTTACAAATTACAGATAGCAAAGCTTTCTTTGCAATAACAGAAGCTGCCAGTGTACCATCTGAGTGAACAAATCATAATTCAAATATCTTAACACTGCACCAAAATTGAGCAATAAGTAAGACAGCTGGTGAATGATTGAAAGATTCTCCTGTAACATCTAATGATGAGCCACAGGGTAAAAGAAGACAGATTCTGGCTCTGCAGAATAACAATATATCTAAAAAGTAAAGTTAAACAGCACCATTATGATGCTGTATATGTAGCACAGACATGCACTCTACTGGCTCGGCATGTGAAGGAAATGATGAAATCTGTGCTTGTGTCAAGTATATCTTGATAAATACTGAGGATTTCTACATGCTTACAATTTAAGTAGATTATGATATACTTGAAAGATAAACCAATAATTATGATATAGAGATTTCAGATCACACAACATATCATCAAACAGGAAAAAGAGCAAACCCCAACTCCAAAAGAACAGGGGGAAAAAAAAAACTGGGCAGTGGTTCCAACAACAGCAACAATCACATGCATGTTCAGACCTTCAACAGCAACATATCTGGTATTGGCTAGCTACCATAATAGCTCCTCTGACTTAATCAGTTCCCAGCAGTGGGTGGAGGTCAACATGTATTAACAAACATAATAAGTTTTAGTTACAAAACCTGCAGTAATAGGAAGACTTAGCCACAATGTTTGTTTGCCAAGCAGAACTTCAATGGGAAGGAGAAGATGTAGGAAATCAAGAAGAAAGAGGAATAAAACCAGAAAAGAAAAGAGGAATCAAAAACAGAAATGAGACAGAACTGTAACAGCACGATCTTTTGAGACAAAGTGAGCTGTTAAAACCTTCACACTTAAAATAAGAAGCCCTTGAAATGGTCATTTTAAAGATTCCAAAGGCTGAGACACCAAACAAAATCCTTCTGTGATAGGTCACCCTTTGGTTATATCTTAAAGTCAATTGAATGAGCAACACCACACCAAGCAAAGCCCTTTCAACTGTCCCTCCAATGACAAATGTAAAATCAAAAACATAAGAGATGACAATGATTGGGAAACCATCACCTATGGGAAAACTGCAAGCAAGACTGTTGATCAAAACTTCAGCTAGCCATACATCAAGGTCTCCACACATACACAAAATGCTCAAACCTTACCAAACTAGTGAAGGTCAAATGAAATAAAGATCACCAAGCCTCAGCACAACTGGCACATCACCTACACCTGCAATGACAAGCTCTCTCAGGGATCTCTCCATACCAAACATGTAAGTGTGACTTGAGGGGCTCCATGGTGGAAATACAACAGAGCAGAGGAATTGACAACCATGATTCCTGTCATTTATCATGATCAGACAGAGGAATAAAACAATGCAATGGATCTTCAATACTTTGGTACCCATTGGTATAAGTTCTCTCTTTGATACAGATGCTACCACAGAAGAATGACAGTGATTGCATGCACATTTTGCAATTGCCGAGGTTGATTAGATAGAACAACATCAGGACAAAACAATGACATTCAACATCAGGCAAGAACTAAGACTGCCAGATTCAGGCATGCTCAACACTCAGATTTCCTAATAGCTGCAAATATGATTATCCTATGCATGAAATATAAACATTAGGCCAAGGTATGCATGAACCTACCAGTCCTTGCAAGACTCACATTGCACCATAAGGTCATCAGGGTTGTAGGGCATTTCACATTTACAGTATCTGCAACAGTGCCAGCACTCTATCAAAACCATGAGAAGAATATGTGCTAGCAACTAGGACCGTTAGCAGACATTGTTGTCCTGAGCCATCTGATCATGGCAATAGAGGGCCCAGATAGAACCAACCTATGATAACAGGGCTAAAAGTTGTTATCATCTATATTAATTTGCTTAAGAAAGACAAAATAGAGAAGCTGCTAAAGTTGGTCACTTTGCTGACCCCATAGCCAATCAGATTCCTGTCTATATGCACCCTCATTGTATTAATGGTATTCTTATCTGTTCAGCTTGAACCTGACAGATTCTCAAGGAGTGTGTGTTTACAGCAGCCTGCATGCAGGAGGTTTACATGACTAAACAATACCATTGAAGCCAAATGTATGGAAAGCTCCAAGGTTTTGCGAAGGATAAGCTGAGACAAATTTTACTGCCATGGGTGCAGCATGATTTCCAAGTGTAGTGTTGGGTATACAAAGCACCACACATTCAATGCTTGTGAGTAATGTGTCTGTAGAACCTGACTCAAAAGATCAATCTCCCAGTTTCAGCAATATGCATGAGGACGCCTGACTTTGAGAGGCTTTTCACATGCAGCCAAGCTAACTAGACTGAGGTTCTTCTTCATTTATGATATACTGCTAACTTCAGTATGATAGAATGCAAGAACAATTGCTGCTTGATTGAACTCTTTGCATTTATAACTTGCTGTGGTTTTTTGTATCCTATTTGGTAACCTGATGCTTGTCTTCTTCAGCTACAATTCAAGCACGGATAACCTGCAATGTTGCTCTGGTGCTTCTCTTGGTATTGGGCTAGTTTCTCACCCTCTTTGCCTTTCTCAGAAAACTAACTAGCAAATAAATTATTTGCATGCAGATCACCTAATAGAATGCCCAGAATACAAACAGAATGTCTGCTAAATCAATATTATTCTGAAGTTTGCCAGACATAGCATCAGCCCTTAGACAATCTGCAGCCAACAACAAGTGACTCAGATAGAAATCTTACACAGCAACTCGATCAGGAGTGAAGCCACCAGTTGCTGCCTTATATTCGAACCGGCAAAAGTAGTCATCAGAGCCAACACTCTCAAGTTTAGTATAGTTCTTGAATGTGTGGACAGTACATTTTCCTTCTATGGTATCAGCACTCTGCATGTCATAATGGTCAGACAGAAATAGCTCTTTGACTCCATGAAACTGCCTCCTTCCTCCTAAGGATTCCTCGGGTCGATAATACCACCGAACTCGCAACTTCACATTGTTCCTGCTATCTGCTTCAATTTTCTCTATTTTGGCTACATATGGAGGCTTATCAGCTTCTTGGCCACGCATCAAAACGGTATCTCCTACTGCAAAAACCCCCACCGCTCCTTGCCATCATCACTTCTTGCGTAATTCAAGGTGTCCATGATGCTTAGGACCATAATTTCTTACAAAAGAGATGATACGCTTGATAAAACATACATACCTTTCACCGCTTTATGCGTCCCCTTAACAGTATACGAGTCCAGCACTTTCTTTGCCGCCTTGGCTTTCGCCATATCTAACCATCACCAAAATAGAATATGACAAAAGCAAGCGGTGAAGACAACCAAAAAAAAAACACTTCCCCTCGCTTGAAACCCTCACGCAACATGCCGCCACAAACCGGAGCTATCTATCTACTTTTCAAGCCGAAGAAGCCGAACTAAAAAAGATGAAAGCAAAAGCTCGTACCGCAATGCCGATCAACAAACAAAGCCCAAGCCTAAAAACAAAAACTCCCGCCCTTCCCCAACTCCCTTCATGCACGATCGTCTTCAAAGCTACGATAATAAAAAAAACAACGTAGAACAACAATCAACAAAAGATTGGCTCCTTAACTGCCGTCGACACCACGCTATCATGTTCGCTATCTGAAACCCCTGCCCCAAGACAACATCTACCAGTACCCCAATGAACCACACCTATTTCTCATCTTTTGCGAACGTACCTATCGCACACAAACAATCTTCATTTTACATAATGTTTTTCTGTACATAAGAAACCGGAGCTCGACTTTTTCGAAATCGACTTCCACGCAGGCAGACACTTCACACGTTTGCTGGAATTCTGAGCAAGCAGAGCAACAATCTGCTCTGCATGCCGAAAGCAGATGGCTGTTTGGGGACCGCGTGAAGGGCGCTAAACCCTAATACGTTGTACGTACGTATAGGTGTAATACATGTACACAGGCGTTTTATTACGGTTGCATACTATTATAATACATGTATGCAGTTATTTTATTTACAGGTACAATAATACTGCGATAATCCTATGGCGTGAGATAAGTAGGTATTTTCATTGCATGTACGTATTATTCTATTACATGCACATTAAACCCTTATACTGTATGTATGTACTTTGTTATGGGTATGTATTAATCTACTGCATGTACATATGTATTTTATTACATGAACATATTATTGTTATTATTATTCTACATATATGAGGTTCTTTCATTACATGTATAATAATACTGTGATAATGTTATGGTGTGAGATGATTAGGTATATTTATTAAATGTGTGAATTATTATACATGTATGTATTTTAAATTATAAGTACGTATTTCACGTACATTGATGTTGTATATTATTATAATACATGTACACAATTATCTTTTACTACAAGTATGTATTATTAGGTACTTAGGTGATATTTTCTACCGTTGGAATTTGTCAATTCTCGAGATTTAAGGCTTTTGACCCAGCACCTACACATGCACCGCCCCCGTTTTCCAGTTGGATGAACCCAATTTTGAAACCCCAATTTACAAAACCTCAATGAGGATAGTAGGGGAACAGCAACCCATGAAACACATAATAATGTCCTACAAGGCGGGGTCTTTGCCAGGTCTTTAAGACTTTGACAAATAGTCTAAAATCTTGTAAACTTAGAAGCCAAAAAATTTATTTTCTATTTGAAGGTAGCACAGTTACAAGTTTTGAAAGCAGAGTGCAAAACAAAATTTCAAAGAGGTGATTGTCAGGGTTGTCATTAAATTTTTTTAAAAACTACAATTCTTAACTATTGGTTAACCCAATTGGAGGGTTTGGTTCTTAGTGATTCCCTTTCCTCCTTGTGGCTGGTCTCTTTTGGGCTGTTTGCTTGGCTGGACTTCGGTCTTTGCCCCTTGTTTCTATTTCTCTCTCCCTTTCTTGGGTGCTTTCTTTTTATAAAGTTTTGCAGGGTTTCATCATTTGTGACCTCCTTTGCTACGAAAAAGATATTGATCCGATTTTTTGAGGTGGGGTAGGTGTTAACTTTCAAAAAATGTCGTGTAGTAAGACCCAAGGGGCATATCTGAATATATTTGGTCTGATATCCGATTAATACCTGGTGCAAAAAGAAATACCCACCCCCACACTGGTTAAAACATGCTAAATTTTTTTTAGTGTATTTGGATGGCACATTCTAAAGCAAAATTTGATCTTCTGAAAAGTGTTAGGGTGTGTTCTTTTCAAGAAGGACTCTTCCATCCCATGGAAATATCTTCAGTTTTTGGGAGGTATCTCCCTTTTCTTAGCAGAGATGTTTAATTTTTATTATTATTCATGACCCTTGACAAGGATTTCTTTTTTGGGTTTAGGGGGGGGGTGGGGAGATTTTTGTTTTCCCCCAATGTGTTCCCATCAAGTTTTCAATGGTTTTCCATCAAGTTCCCAAGGGGTTCCCATCAATTTCTGAAAAATGTTCCCTAAAATTTTCCAGATGACACCAACTGTTATCTGATATGGTTTGCTGAAGTGACTGTATAAATGGGGAACCTACTTTCAAATGGCAACACCTCTATGCTTCTATTTTGAGGAATGCCCAATGTTTCAAAAATAAATAAATTGTGATAAACAAATCAATAATCAATGTGAGTCCTGCAATAACACCACAAAATTTTAAAATAATAATAATAGTAATAATTCTGGGGTGCACACCCCAATGTGGTGAATGTTTTTTAAAGAAAATTGAATGAACCTTTTGGAAGGTCTTTTTTTCACAAAAGCTTTGGAGATTTTTTTAAGATAAATATTTTTTTTGGCCACACATCAAACTAAGTAGTCAGCAACATATAAAGAATCAAGGATGTTTGAAATTTTTTATTTCATATCTTTTATATATATAAGAAGATGGGTTCATCTTGTTAGGGATGGCTCATTTGCTTTTAAAGGTTGAAAAAAAAAACTGAACGAAAGAAAAGCATTTTATCTATCCATCATGCTTGTATAGTGATTATTTGTTTGTTATAGAATTCAATGGTTTGATGAGATTAAAAATCATTATCTTTAGGCCTCCTTTCATCTTTAATCCCTTCTTTCAATGGTATCCACAAAATAAGGAAATTTTATTAAATTTCAACATTTCATGTTGAAATTTAGCATTTAATGTGTGAGGTTTGAGAGTAATTATAGTAGTTGTATAGGTAGGAGCAATGAAAATACATGTAGTAGTAACGGAGGTGCTTAGGAAAAACAAAAGACATGATGAAACTTTTATCACAAAAATTGATGATTTAAAAAGTTTCACCCCTATTTAATGTTAATATATTTTGGTCCATGTATTTTTTGAATTCCACTCTACGTATGACCAAATTCAAGGTTTTGGTGCTATGTTTTCCTTACTTTACAAATAATTACAATATATGTTAGAACTTAAAATGTTCCATTATTTCACATGATTTTGTTTGAAATTATAATAAAATACACACCTTTTACACCATGAATTATTTTATTTTATTGTTGTGGCCAATGTTTTTTTCTTTGTCTTTTTCTTCTTCTTTTTTTCAAATTTTTAATGTAGGAATAGTTGGCAAGCATCCTAAAATATACAACATTTATCGACCACAAATTTTTTAAAAATTGCTCAAAGTTTTTTCAAACAATAGCAAAGTGCTAAAAGACTTGTAAGGGCAAAAAAAAAAATGGTGACATTTATTCAAGAACTAAATTTTCCCCTTTTATTTTTTGAACTTTTGGAAAAAAAACATTTGGAACAAAGTATTCCATTATTGATTTGTTTTCATGGTGCAAAAATTCATGAACTAAAATTTTTAAAATTGTGGCATTAAGTGTGTTGTCCATAGTTGTACATGTAACAAAGGGGAGAAAAAAGGTACAAGATGAAAGGACTCAAGTTTTAAAAAATAAAGAATCTTTTTTAAAATGTGGATCACAAGGAAAACATGAACAAATCAAGTACCCAAACCCCTTAAATCATACTAAGCATATCATATAAAGACAAGGGAATAATATTTGAAAAAATATTTAATTAAAACAATCTTCATTTATAATAACATGTTTAAAAATGGAAGCCTTATGTTCATTGCAACATCATCAACACCTTTTGTTTGTAAAATGAACTTAAAATCAAAAGAGGAGGGCTTCTAATGCTCTTCACTTTTCACACCATGTTAACACATTGATTAAAAAAATCATTAACCCATTGATGCAAACATTTAAATACCTTTATGGCTAGAATGAAAAACATGTTTACTAGGTATTGATTGCAATAAAGGCCATATTTAACTTGATTTCTGACTTGTTGCATCAACCCCACAAGATAAAGCTACTTGTGAAACCAAATTTATGCGAATGAAGTTAGCAATGATGATGTTAACCAACATTCACACACCATCCACTGAAATTACAATGTCGATTCATCAATAAAAAAATTTAAAAGTAGGCAATAGAAGTACATGGGTTTGCCCACATAACACCTGAAATCTCACAATCCTTGCAATAGATGCAAAAACATTTTACACAACATCATGGAAACCATTTTTTCATCACCATGAATGCAATGAAAAAATGAATCCCTATAAGATCTAAAGACTGAACACCAATGTAATGTGAAAAACCAAAGGCTAAAAAATGAAAAATTTCATAAATCAAATGACTAAACAATAAAATCAAATAAATATATTTTAAAAGACAAGAAAGGCCTACAATGATTTTGATACAAATCACATTACTATGTCTAAAATACAGTGTTAACTAATATCCTAAGTTTAAATTTGTGAATTTAGTTTGCCACAAAATGCAAAACCATATATAGTAGAACCTCCCAAAATTTATACCTTTCAATATTGATAACCTCTCAAAATTTATAAAAACTCGTTGGCCCAAGTTGGGCCCAGCTAAATTTCTATAAATTTATTTTTTATAAGATCTGGCTGGCCCAGACATTTTCAAATTATATAATGCGATGATATATAAACTAAATTGGTTCAATTTAACTGATATATTAACTAAATTACCTATTTAAGCGGAGCTAAAGTAGTCAAGAACAGACTTTTGCTTGAGGCCTGTCATGCTGATCTTCTTCACAGCCTCCTTCTGCTCCTTCAAGCTCTCACTAAACTCATGATAGCTCTCCTTTTGCTGCATCCAGAATAAGGTCAAACCCTCCAGATATTCCTGAGCTTGACGGGTGCTGATTTTTGGAAGTTCCACATTGTCGCCATTATTGCTTGCCGCGTCTTCATCCTGTTGTGGGTGGAGCTCCTCAATGATGCGGTTGGTGATGTCCTCATCATTTGACGCCACCATGTAGTTGTTCTCCTCCGGATAGTTGGGAAGATTGCGCATGTCCATGGGATTCCCGTATGGAAGCTGAGCCACTTGATGTTGCAACTCCTGGATAAAGGCGGTGGGAGGACCAACTTCCCCTTGTTGTGTATGGATGATGTCGATGGCCCGGATTTTGCAATGGCAGAAGCAATTGGCGATTGTGGCAGGCAAAACATCCTCCACCCAGGCTGGGACTGCTAGGCAGAACGCATTTAGAATGCTAATCTTTTTCGGATTGTCGATGTTGTTCTTGTAGCCATCCATAAGTAGGTTGTTGAATCGCTTTCTGTAATACGCTTTGAATGTGCGTATGATCCCATCATCGTAAGGTTGGACTGCCGAGGTCATGTTTGGCGGCAGGTAGAAAACGCGGGTGTTGCGAAAGACCACGTTCATCTCCGCAAACTTCTCCAAGGGGATGTGGCCTGGGTAGTTGTCCAGCAAAAGGAGGACTTGGCGACCTTGCATCCGGTGATCAAAGTCCAGCAGCCAGAGTCGAAAGACATTCTGGCTCATCCACGCCTTTGCATTGGTGTGATAACGGGCGCCTAGCGTATCGCGGTTGATACCCTTGAAACAACGTGGATTCAAGTGTTTGCCGATGATCGTCAACGGAATCTTCTCGCTGTTGTCCGAGTTTGCGCAAATGAGAAGAGTGATGCGTTCCTTGTTGATCTTCTGGCCTTCCAGCTAATGGGTTGCCAGCGAGTTGTCGGCTTGGAGACGCTAACAGAGGCCAATTTCATCCATGTTGAACACGTCCTTCTTTGCGTACGCATCAACAACGGTGCGGATGTTCGGTAGCGTCGCGCCAATTGCTTCCATGTCCAGCGCGCCGCTTTCCCCAAAACGGTGAAATGACTTGATCTCGTGTTGGTCTTTGAACTTCTCCAGCCAGCCTTGTGAGAACGCCATCTCTAGAGCATCAGGATGAAGCTCTTGCAGGAAGCGTGTCGCCTTCGCGCGCAGCATGTCTTCGTTGAGGGCAAGCTCCATCTGCGGGTACTGCACAGCCTAACGGGTACGTAGTGCAAGTCGCGGGGGCGGGACACTGGTGTCCGCCGCCATTGCCAGCAACTCATCACTGTGTTTCAGGGTGAGGCTGATGGTGGCTTGTGTGATGCATACACCATGCATAGTCCACAACCATTCCTTCAGCTCTTCCTGCACGAGGGCCGGGATGACGACACTTCTGCTAGCACAAGGCGATGCGCATCCCTTCCGTGAGGTGTCCTAGGGTGCTGTTGTATTTGCCCATGGTGTGATAAGAGAGGGAAGTTGAAGGTGTTGAGAGAGTGAGTTGAGAGAGAGTGAGTTGAAGGTTGGAGCTGAAAGGGCAATGATACAGTAATGGGCAAACCGTCATTGGTATCAATGATTGAGCCACGTCATTGATGCCTCTCCTATAATTAATAACCTCCCAAAATTTATAGCTTGGACCCGGTCCCAACCTTATAAAATTTGAGAGGTTTTACTATACATGCCAATTTTCAAATTGCACACCTACACACAAAAACATTCATTTCATTGAACTAGTCAATTTCCATCCATTGCACGAACACCATCATTTATAAATATATAGAAAGAGCTTAACAAGGGATTGCTCTAACACTCATTTCATTAACCAACCAAAGCAAAGGTTACATACAAATCTATATTTCAGGATTTCAATCCTTGGTCTTCGAATGCAAACCCATGAAGACCTTGGAAAAAGATCCTTTTTAGGGTTTAATGGCTTCAAGTCCCTACTAGAACTAATATCCTTCTTATTTGATGATCTCCATGACAAAGATCCACTGTAATTGTATGTCCATGCACAAATGCCCATACATATTGCTTAATCCAAATTTAGTTTGTGCAACCAATGATATCATAAAGCACACCCAAAGAAATTTCATAGTACAAATGGAGGGCGCCTTGTACCCATGAATATCCCTCCTAGAAAAGAGGAGGGAGGGATCTTACACATACCCCCTTAAAGAACAGAAACATGGCTCACGCTTCATCCCAATCTTAAGGAGTAGACATAAGAATCCTCCCCCTCCTACACCTTGTGACCTACATATGTTTAGGACCATGATAACATTCCCCTTGTGCATTATGATTATGATGGACATCTCATAGGTGAGGGATATTGTAATGCCCTCCTATGCCTAGGACCAAATGATAGCACCAAGGTTCCTCCAACTAGCACATAGATATTTCCCCTGTCAAAAACTCAAACTATTCCAACTCCTACAGTTACAAGCTCAATTCTACACTATGACCCCAGAAAGAATGCTCAAAATCCAACTACTTTTCTGATATATTTCATCTCTGCTTCTTTGTTGCATCTCACTCTGTAGTTCTTTCAAATATTCTATCCCCCTCTTACAGATGCAATCCTCCCGCAACAGATCGGTCCAAAGTTCTGTTACATGTGCCTGGCTAGACAAAATATTCTACCTCCCATTTTTGAGAATTCCAGATGCCATTGAACAAAAGCCTGAAATCTGAATCCCTTAGATTCAATTCCTGCTTTCTGAACCAATATGCTACATGCTGACTACTAGGTTGAAACAAATGGATGAAAAAATGCAGTGCCCAAACATCACAGCAGCACCCAAAGCCCTAGTAGCAAATGGTCCCCCTTAAATACAGCATTGGTATGAAACTAATCAGAATCAGAGCCATCATTAACTGTAGAACGCACACTCCTCGCTACTTTTTCCTCACCATCCTCATCTGTAGCTTTTTTCGCAATGATGAGTCCTGCAAACAACAGCAAGGAAAACACTTCAAACAGCTCAGAACATTACACCTCACTGCTACATTTAGGGAATTTATTGCCTACCTTTTTCAGGAGCAAAATCAACATACCTAGCAAAGTGTTCTGTGATGTTCACTGTCAATTGCCCTAAATGCCCACATGCTCTTACAAAATTTTGCTTACATCCATAGTTTAAACTAAAATGCCCAAGATCAAGATGCTTGCATGCTGATCTATCATGGAATGCAAAGTGGCATGTTTCCACATGCACAACTAAAAGGAGATTTGATCATATGTAACTTGCTGTTCCCATATCAAAGTAGACCATTTGGTTGCATTGGGTTCTAAACATAATTCTCTACTTGCTTACAAAATTTCTGGCCAAGTAAAGAAATTGCAGGGAATTTAGCATAAGCTTGAAGGCAAAGGTGCTGTGAAAAGGATAAGGTCTGATTGCAATGATGGGGACTCTCATCTTGCAGATCATTTTGGCATTGAAAACCTTCAGGATGTGGCATATTGTATGTGGTGGATTTTGCAGCATGTGGGCATTGTGGCAGAAAGAGTGGCTTGAATTTTCTGCAGTCTGTCTCTAGGTTGAAGTCAACAAGAGAGTGTATGGGTTCAACTGTTATTGGGCATTTGTCCATACATCTCAATATAACCCTTCTTGGTGGAAACACAATTCACAAATAATGAGGACAGACATGTACCCTTCTTCAGTAATCGTGTCTCCAAGGCACTGGTGGGAAAGTCATCAACTCCTCCTAGTTCGTGGAAGCCTACTATCCTGTCAGTTGCCACACCATCCCTGCAGTACAATCTACATCCAGTTCATTTCATATTGATAAAGTCTGAAGTAACTAGCTCAAATGCCTGGAACATCCTATATTGCACTGCATACTGTAAAACTTCATCTTGGGGCATTCTGATGGTGAATGTAGCTCAGATTAATCTGTACAGCCAGTGTATCCAAATAATGACAGCATACACAGGTGATGGGGTAGGCATGTGGAGCTATATAGTCTGCCATTGTAGGCTGGCTGTACAGGAAATGAAGAGCAAGGTAAATGTCTTATGGTTTCTTAGACTTGGCCAGGATACTCCTAAGTACCTCCCTCCCAGATTTGGGGAAGACAATTTGGTCTGATCAGGGAATGCACTGCAAAGCTTTCATCTGCTCATAAATAACATTTGACAGTCATTTTAGCCTGCTTATTAAAGCCAAATTCTGAGCAACTTTCTAAAACCAAACTCTTGTGTTTCTGTAGTGCACCTGAAAAGGAGGACACAGGGCAGCACCTTGATTGCCAGCTTTGTAACAAAGAAGGGACAATTCTGCAAAATCAACAACAATCCACATAATAATGCCTAAGTAACTGCAGAACATTTTTAGTTGATCTGAAAAGAGGAGAAATATATGTTTCACCAAAATATGTTGGCTTAGGGTTTAAAGTGGAAAGTATTGTGTAGCAACAACATGAACTGACCTCTGCATCCACACAGATAAACTTGGTTTCAAAATACTTTGGTGCAAGGAGCTTGATGTGCTTGTCCATTATCCTTCACATCAAACATCAACACATAACCCACTGACCAAATGTGAAATATCTCTGTTGGATAACCCATTGCAGTTTTATGCTCTCTTCAAAGACAAATGAGGAAGAAGTCTTTCTAAATGTGGTAATTCTCTTCCAAGGAAAAGGCACAGCATCAGGCCCTTTTCTATGTTTGACATCAAAGCTAGACTGGGTAGAATGCCCTTAAGGTGATCATTTTCATCTTCTTCTTTCATGCAAACTTTTCCATGGCCCTTCAGTTCCAACATATTCAGCAGAACTGAATCTCTTCCAATCACTTCATGACACATAGAGCATGACAGGCAAAAGGTAGTGAAAGGAACTCTGACAAAACGAAGTCAGTGGGTGAAAGAAGTATGCTTCATACTTGCAGCGAAAGAATTCCCGATGAAAGAAGTGACACACCACCATGGGACTCCCTGTAACCTCACTTAAGAAGTCTGCTTCTGTCACCTGCTTTACAACGACTATCATATCAGACTAAAATGAAGCTTATCATAACTGTATCTTATGTGACCTCCCACACCATAAGCAACATAATTGTTGCAATCAAGGGCTAACTGTCAGAGCTGCACCTCTCTATATTCTCCATGGCCTTTCCTTTGCAGTGCTTGCCTCTTCTCTGCCTCTTTCTGCACTGCCACAAAAGCCAGCTCATCTACAGACAATCATACAGAGGAGTCCATATGTTGACAATATCAATAGAATGATTTGAAACTACTGAGGATGCCACATTTAGAGCATAAATAAAGTGAGTTCATACCTTGAGAGAGGCAATGCGCTCTGCATGGAGTTTCTCTAGCTCAGGATCCTGCTTCACTCTATGCACTTTAGTGATAATCCAGAGTTCTCCTTCAGTTTTTTCAATATGTCATGCTTCCTAACAGGCCTAATGACAAAGGAATGTGCTAAGGGGATTAACCAAGCAAAACAAGCAATAAGAATAAGTATGCAGATTGATGGGAACCAGAAAATGAAGAAGACACATTTTGGATTCTTTGGATACATTGTGTGTTGTGAACTTAGCAAGGTCAGAGGTACAGAAGGCACCTACATCCATAAGATCATCAAGATCCACAACCTCATGAGCTCGTCCACTCCCTTGTGCCTTCTCCTGCTCTAGTAACTCCTAAAAATCCCAACTTCAAGGATCACAACAGCAGGTGCTACAGTAGCTTACAAACATTCCAACACTCAAAATGGTGACAACAAAGTTGCGCAAGCAAACAACATACATTTTGTATACTCAAGAATTCTTTTATCTGGGGCTGTATGGGAGGCCTTTATGAGCAAATAAACTTGTAATATGCTCATCTAAAGTGTCCCATGGTGCCACTTTGCACCTTTCTCTGTGTCCATGTTTTACTACAGGCACGCCTTCAATGCATCCTGTCAAGAATCAGGACAAGACAAGCTTTTGCATGGCATCGGTATGTGCAGTCCCGTGGCACTCTAATTCCTCATTTTCATGCGTGTTCTCCCACGAACGAACTTTTAGGGTTTACTGCCTCCCGTCGGAGCATGAAACACTTTCAGAAATCATCAGAGAAAATGCGAATGGCCAAAAGCTTCTCCTAAGGCCTCCCAGGTACAAAAGTGTCAACCGGGATTCCGAGCCTTCATCATTTCCAAGAGTTCGAAGTGCACAGACTTCAAAACACGGCTGAGCAATGCCCTAAAAACCAAAAGAAAACAAAGACCAAAGGGTTTGATATCGAGGTCTATATATACCTTCTGGTAGTCTTTTGCAGCCGCGTGAAGTGCTGTCCCCATCGCCAAGTCCCCCATCCTTGTCTTAAACTTCTGAGGATCCATGGATCCTGTCCGACACCAGAAATTTTACAACAACGACAATGCTACGCTCCTCTCGACAACAAATATGTGTGCACACAACGCGCGCGCAGTGACCGTCTGGTTCGTTTCGCGAATGGCGCTGTGTTCTTGGGAGTGCGCTCTTGTGCCGTCTCTCGCTCCTGCAACGTGCTTTGCTTGTGTGCAGCAGGAAGGCCTTACCAAAAGGCCTGGCAAAGGGCCCTTACCAAAGGCATTAAGAAGGGGCCTTACGGAGGGCCTTACCTAGAGGAAAGTTCAAAGAATTTTATTAAGATTTCAGTTTAATTTGATAATTTCAAGAGCATCTCCATGCAAGTATCTCCCCCACTACCTTACACCATCCCTTGCTTATTGGGGTAAAATGCCAAAGCATGGAAGGGTCCGAGGTAACATTATTGAAGCATGAGTGCATTGATGAAAGGTGTTAGAATGCAAACAATAGGTTTAATTGGTTAGCCTAAGCACATGACACAAAAACGGGGTCAACGTGGGCTAATACACTTGTTGTTAGTATGTTAACGTGGTGATTGTGAAAAACCGAATCTCCCAATGGCTTCACGTTAGATTGATCGTGAGTGCGTTAAATAGTGCAAGGGAAAAAAATGCTTTCTTACCTTATGAATAAAAAATAATGAAATTTACTATGGTTGTGAAAAATGGTGCAAGATTAGTGCCCATAGAAAGCCCACAAGGTTTAGAGAACAGAATACATTCTAAATACCAAAGATTGTTGAAAAAATTTAGAGAACATAAAAAGTTCAACGTATAACACATTTCACATCATGAATTTTTCTTGCAATGCACTTGCAAGAGCTCGCCCACTTGTAGTAGTCCTCTCATCTTTTATAGCTTCACATTTCTCCTCTATGAGTGTGGGGGGATCATCTACCAGATAGTTTTTTAGATTATTTGTTTGATGGGGAAAAAAATAATAATCTTGCATCTTATGTAAAGGAAACAAAGGCTTTAGAATTGGGGTTTTGCAAAAAAAATGTGGTAGGCAAAAACGAACATGTTGGAGATCATGGACAAATCTTAGTTTTTTGTGCTTATTAAACTTTGTGAAGAACAAATATTGGGAATACAATTGCAAGCCATTTAAGAAAAGCAACTGGAAAGCATTCACATATATTTTGAATGTCAGTCTTTCAAATGATGTGTGATGGAATTGAAAGCAAGTTTGAAACAAGTGGAACAAAATGAAAATCTACAAAATATTAAAAAAAAAAACTAAGGTAATTGGTGCACCTCCATTTGATTGGCCATGGTTTGAACATTTTGACAAATTTTTTTCTAACACTACTAAAATAAATTGCATACCTAATGCCACACAAATCAAGGTGTGGGTGTGATGAATTTTGAATTGAAGTTGTGAATGTTAGTGATGAAGAGGATGTCCAAACACCTCGGACACCTAATAACTTTAAGAAACAAACTTTTGTGTTTGGGGTCAAAATCAATTGTAATTGGTTGCTTTGCTTGTAGATGCGTTGAAGCCAAAAATGGTAGTGGTAGCAATGGCAATTGATTAAAAGGAACTAATAATGACAATTGACTTTGATTTCTATTTCCATTTTTGGGAATAAAAACGTGAATTCCATTTCAAAACTCATCTTGTATTACTTTGTCATGGTACAATTGGATGATTGATAGCCCATTGTGGTTATTGTTAAAAAAGAGCTCTGCTTAATCTTTCACCTTTTGCTTTTGCTTACTTTCCTTTTCTAAGGATATGTAATATATCAACACTAAACCCCATTAGGTTGCCATTTCTTATTCTTGCATTTACTAATCCAAGTTCCGGTGTAACTCACATTTCACAATAATTGTGAAATACACAACAAGCAATTGTGATTAATAATGTTTTATCAAAATGTTTTATATCAAATTTTGATAAAACATCATTAACTTTCTTGTTTGGAAGGTTTGTCAAAGTAATGTGAGTTTCATCTATAATTGCACGAATGTTAGGTATACTTATAAAATTTTCAAAACGAGCAATGAAGTGTTGACTTGGAAGAATATTGATGTATGTACTAAACAATTTGTCTTTGTCAAACAAACAATGTCAACACACATTCAAATTGTTAATGCACCCACATCGAATCAATCAGCCATATGTGTAGCATTAAATCCGTGAGCAAATCAATAAATCATAATAGCCATAATCTTTTTAATCTCTAATTGTGACCTAGTAGGGTTTAGACAACTTGATTGCGAAAAAGGTGTCAATTCCAAAACTAGGTTATTGAAAGTTTCAAAAATCATTCTATAATGCAACACATTGGTTTCTACAAAGTCTCAATGTGTGTACTGTTTAGGTTTTCTTCACCAAAATGCAATGGATGTCTCCTCCCATTCACACCGGCCAAGAACATTGGAAAAACATTGAATCCTATTATGCCCCCATTTAAATTTGAAAGCACATTACACACTTTAGATTTAAAGGTTGCACAATTCCCAAGTGCATCAGAGAATATCATCCAAATGAGAAACACTTACCTGAGTGAGGTTGGATCCATGAACACAAATTTTGAAAACAACCAAAAAAATCCTAAAATAATGAAATGCACTATAGCAGTCCCAAAACAATGCAATTTTCACCCAAAAAAATAAAATAAAAATATCACAAATCAATTTAAGTCTTTTAAAACATCCTTTGTCGTCTTGAAAAAGAATTGAAAAAAGAAACAGTGACTAGTGCTAAACAAAGCTTGAGAAAATGAGAGGTGTGCTAGACCTGCCTGTAGAAAGAGCTCTCTGAATTCTGGACTTCCTTCTCTCGTTCCCCTATGCCACAGCAGGAGTTTCATAAAAATTCCGCTTTACCTAAAGCCAGGGCAGTGGATGGCCCTTTGTGCCTGGCCTGGGCCATCAGATACCCCAGCAGATAGCTTGGGTGGAGGGGCCCACTACAGGCGAATATGCCTGCCCTCACTTGAGCATGTGCCCAGGCTAGGTGTGATGGGAGTGGGTGGGGTTACTTGTCCAAGGGATGTAGAAATCTGGAGTAATTGGAACCCTAATTTGAAGATCTTGTTTTAAAGATTGGGCTACTGTCGATGCAAATAGGGTTGTGAGGAGTTAACACAGCTTGCGACAGAAAATAGAAAGAGACCAGTAAGACAAGAGGAACGCCTCCCATAGTGTTAAGTCACAGTCCAAAGAAACTCCTCCCATAATGTTAAGTCACTGTCCAAAGACGACATCCTCATCTTTCCACACACTAGAGAGGAGGAGCATCATTGCTTTGTTGGATATAAAAAGAGCAAAGAAGATAGTGCTTGTGGTCCTTACCAAAGGAGAGTCTTCTGAAAAAATTAAAGGTAGTTTGAAGTCAAATTTCCTGCATTTGAAGCATCTGCTCCACCCTACAACATATCTATGAGATTGCATAAAATCCCACAATCACATTTGACAGTAACCAAACAAACATGAAAAGAACCAGTGTAGTAATAACTGTAGGAGTGTGACAAAGTATGAAGCTATCACTTTCATCATGAATGAAAGTTGTTAGCTTCCATTACTCGCCGCTGACTTCATCAGCTCCTGACAGTGGGTGTGGATAAGTACATAAAAGTCGGGTCAAAATTTGAGGCAAAAGAAATTTACAAAAAATCCTAAGTTTCTTTTGCTTTTTGGAAGAAACAAGCAGGACTGAGTCATGGTATCAGCTAGCACTCAAGAGACTGCTAATCCAAAAAGGTATTAGTGTGCTCATTCAACTTGCAACAAGCTTGTGAGTGTCAGCTTTACAATGAGATAACATACACCCTCCAAAATGATAATCAGTTAACTGTGCACAACCAATCTTCAAAAGAGGAAACATTTCACAAATTTTACCATCCAATTGTTGCATTGACACTGTCTGTTCTACCTCAGGCATTTACCATAATCTTGCTTCTAATGCATGCAATTTCCACCCAGTCAATTTCTCCACTGGTGCTTCACTGATACTAACTCCACTAATCAATTGATCACAAGGATACCAAGAAAACAGTAGCGCTTTGATCATAATCCAAAGTTGATATATTTTACAGACAAAAGGTATGCTCATACTTCTCCAGTGGCATAAAACTGATTTCCCAAAAATAATTGTAATTACCTTTCAAGTAGAACAATTCCAGTTGTTCCATTCTGTCAGTTTAAACTCTATACTTGGAGGCTGGCCCATATAGTACTCCTTTCCTGTTCCTGTGCATGTATAACTTTCACCTAGGACAACTTCAAACCAGCACTTCACACTCAGGGGCCAAGAGTACCCTTCAAATTACAGGCCTGTGAGCAATACATCGCCCTAGCCACCAAGTGTTGATATTTAATGGGTAATTACAGCAAACGCTCTCCTCATTGAAACACTGACAGGAGAATTAAGCAGTGACATGCATGAGCCATGAAAATCATCATGACCACCACTCACATAACAATGGACACATTGATTCAAAGATGTGTAATCTTGATATAGTACAGTGCTCTTGCATGGCAAATGTCATGGAAGACTGCACAATAAGTTCGACTTCATGCAAAACTGCAGAAATGAAAGGACATGAACTCATTGTGTACAGATGTAGGAAAAATCATGTCAGATAATTATGAACAAAGACACAGCAGCATGCACTATCTTTCAACTGGCATACCCTGGCACTATTTGGAAGGCAGTTAGACTTAGTCACCAGTCTTTTGAGATGGAGCTGTTCCAGCTGTGGGGGAGTCTGCAAAATACTCTTGATGGTGTATGTTGACCCCATACTGCAGTCACCATTATCCCACAACCAGTAAATGCCAATACAATTCTGAAAACAAACATTCTGCATATCATTTGTGACTTGAAAACAGATCCCAAATGATATGCAGACAAATGACACATGATTACTTGAGAAGACCTTATTGAAACAGGGAAATAGAGAGAACATATCTACATTCACCAGGAATGTCAGTTCCTCCCTTAAAACAGTTTCACAATGGTTTCATAAAGAAAATGATACTTTCATGATGCACACAAGAGCAGTACATTAGTGTCAAAGAAGGCAAGAGGGTTCAAGTGTTCCAACCTCCCGCAAAGCTGCTGACAAATCCTCTGTTGTTAACACAAGACGTTTCTCCTGCATTCCCCACCCCATGTACAGAAATATGAATTCCAGCAGATTATCCAACACAGTTGCTGCAATCTCTGACCACATGGCATTGCTGCATCCTTTTATACCCAGAAGGGTAGAATATCAACTCACTCCAACCTTCAGGCAATAAAGGTCAGTTGTAACTCAGTAATAATACACCGACAAATGAGCAGCATTGTTTTATTATTGCACTGAGTAAAAGACCAACAAAATTGGGTATAGAAGGTAAAAGCATGGAATTGCAAAAAGGACTGATCTCACCTTTCCATGCTGATGCCCTTTCTTGTCCTTTGTGGCTGCAGATTGCCTAATTTTGCAATACCTTGTCCAGCCAGCACCCACTCAAAACTCATTTAATAGCTTTTCATCTCTTTACATGTATATCAAAATATGTCATAAAAATAAAGAAGGGCTTACCAGAAAGGCACCACAGACCTCACAGGCATGCATACAAAAAAGAGAACTAAGATGCAGAACCTCCAGTGAAGCTCTGCACCTTAGTTTGATCAGATCTACTTCTGACCCTGTTATATCTCACTTTTATTGGGAGATTTTTGTGAAGGATTCAGAAACTTACTGCAAAGCATCACTAGCAATTTCTCCAATAAACTTCTGGGCAGCTATGGACACCAACCTTGTTCTGCATATTGACAATCATGAATATCAGCACAGTTGACATTTCTGAATTACAATTTCGAAGAAACCCAAGTCCAAAATTATGGTGGACTTGTGAAGGGACATGCAGAGACTGAAGCAGATATGAAAAGAGAGGATGAGGGTAGCAAAGACTGCTAATTTTTGACCTACAGCATCCATCACTTTTAGCAAAGTCAGTAGGTAGGGTAAGGATGTTTACACACGGATGTCAGGACATTGGAATCCACTCCTGCTCAAGTAGTGCTCTGCAAGCTCATCTGGAATCTGGCAATTATCCATATCAATCAAGGCTCAGACACACCATGCAATGTCCTGAAACTATCACTGGGGTAACATACACACACTCTCTGTGTGTGACCTCATAAGCTAAGAAAATACAAAAGATCCTCTCCTCCCTTAATCACTGTACTGGAATTCCACATGCAGCATAATATTTATAAATCCATGACCAAATGACCAAAAAGAAATCAGATAACTGAATCCCCGGTTACATGGCTAGTCTTCATGCAAATTTAGCATCCCTGCAGACGGAAAGCATTCTGATATAGGCCCTTGGTTCTCTCTCTATCAGAGTACAAATGATATTTGCATGCTCTGCACTGTGTATTGCCAGTGCAAACAACATTGTTTGCAGTTGGAGTGAGCAAGCTACAAAATCCTAAATGATTCAAACACAACAAGAGTGCAAAGATAGTAAACAAAACTCTATACCACTGGTTTTTACCATGGATACGAGAGAGAGAGAGCTAAAATCTTAGCTCGGGTTTTAGCTCTCTCTCTCTCTCAGAATACAAAAATTATTTGCTCACTGTGCACTACGTATTGCCAGTACAAAAAAAATTGTTTGCAATTGGAGTGAGCAAGCCACAAAACCCTAATAAACCCTGAATGATCCCAACACAATAAGGGTGCAAAGACAGTGAAACCCCGGAACACCGGCTTTGACCATGGATACGAGAGAGAGAGAGAGAGAGAGAGAGAGAGAGAGAGAGAGAGAGAGAGAGAGATGAAAAATCCTCAACCAAAAACACTAAAAAATGATCGCTCCAAACCAAAGAACGCAAGGGAAAATAACGAAGAAGGAAATCCAAAAAAATTAGTATCGCTTACCGTGGGAGTATAGTCGAGGAGGGAGGAGAGAAAGTCAAGGAGAGCAGCATCGCTGTGAACTTGTGGTGGCTCCCCTGCTGCTGCTGCCGCCGCCGCCGCCGATACCGCAGCGCCCTGCTGCTGCTGTTGCTCCGCCATCGCTGCTGCCCTCTCCTGCCCTGCGCGCCATTCGCCGACGCCATGAACAAAATGCCAACTGGCTAGACGGGGAAGACGACCTATTGGATGAACCTCATCCGAAAATGGTTGTTTTCAACAAATATCATCTCAAACTACAGGGAAGCTCCAACAATGATGGAGATGAATGTGGATCGATATCCCGATGTCGTGGATGTGAAACAATTTTCTCCTGTGGATGAGAAAGCGTGTGAGCCAAGCTTCCGCTCGCTAGCGATGGAGGGTGGGGGGCGGGGGCGGCCATATCGGCGCTTGCAATAGTATCGCAGCAGGAGCAGCGGAAGAAGCAAGCTAGTATCCAGGCTCCAAAGACGACGTCGTAACTCAGAAGCAGCAGTGCCTGTGAGCTGAAGCCTCTGGAAATTTTATGTGAGTTTCATGGAGTAGTAAGCAAGAAGTTGAAAGGAGGAGGAGATGATGGAGGTCCTGCACGGGTGTGGAATTATGTGTAAGGAGGAGGAGAGAGAATTCTAGAGGGAAAGGAGCGGGAAATTTTTGAACGCTCACTGTGTCGGATGCGTAAATTCTCTTTCGAGACAGCTTGATTTTTTCGTATCTGCGATCCAATTCACATAGTCGACCGAAGAAGCTGGTGTGGTATCGGTTTGCAAGTTGCGTTTGTGATCAAGCATGGCGATATACTAGTCAGTCTCTCTCTCTCTCTTTCTCTCTCGTCTCGTCTGTCTGTTTCTCCCCCTATTTCTCCAAGCGGAGGTTTGCTAGTTTTGATTCCTCACAAGCTTAGTTTCTGCCTGCGCTCGTCGTCATGTTAACTTACCACTTTCAAAGTATCGGCGTTGTGGAGTTTTTCTCTGCAATCTCATAGATACATGCTTCTTGCTAATAGATTGCAATTTGTTTGGGGATGAACAAAACATGCCATCTGAGCCTCATCAATCGCTCTTCTTCTCCTTTTTTCCCCTAAACTTTGGATTTATTAGCCAGGTTTTCTTTCAAGTCTTCTTTCCATGTGGAAGCTTTCTGGCTCCACTCTAAACAGGATGTTGTTTTTGCTCTTTTCTCTTGCTGAAGGTGGAAACTCTAGGGCAATGACTGCACATGTCTGGTTGGATGGAGTACAGATGTTCCAAAGGAAATTGTATTCCTTGTATCATTGCTCCTTTCACATGTGTGTGCATTGACACATACTGTGCTCTGTCCAAGGAGATTAGAGTCCCTCCCGTTGATGATTCCATACAATATAGAGCTAATGTTCTTCATCCTCGATGCTCGACTTCCCAGCCTTGGGTCACTTCTGTTTTTAGTTTTAGGTCAAAAAGTTATTGTACATTCTCCACCATATTCTGTAGTTATCTGCATGGCAACTCTTCATTGCTACCAGTGATGATGATGATGGTCTGACACTTTGTGAATGACTCTGACAAGGTTATGACTGGACTCATTATCCTCTTTTACCTTCAACATGCTGTGGAGATTTCTCTGCAATCTCATACGTATATATATACATACCTACAATCGGCATCAATAGCTGATGAAGTCAGTGGGGGAGTAATGGCAGCTAGTCATGGCCACTCATGATGAAGTGATGGTCTGATACTTTGTGAGCTACTCTCACAGGGGTTATGAGTTATGATGGCATTCATTCTTGTCATGTTCGTTTTGGTTTTGCTGGAACTTACACTCTGGTTACCTCTAAAGTGTTATTGTGGATTAATCTGTGCAATCTCATATATTTTGTTTTGGTTTTGTTGGAACCGATGCAATGGTTTCCTTCAAAGTGTTACTGTGGAGTTTGCAATCTCATAGATAATATCTGCATGATTGATCTTTGTAGGGGAGTCTCTGGGTTGTTTCAGGTGGGACTTAAAACTGTTTCACCTCCCATTCTCTAATATAGCGTTCTTATATTTCTCCCTGCAGCTGCAAAGGATGCAACAGATGTCTTAACCTTAATGATGAGTTTCTGTATTCTGAAAACCAGTACTTTGATGCTGGACACAAGGGCACGTTGTCATTTTCTGAAGTTGATAAGAGTGATTTTCGGCAAAAGGAGCAAGTAAAATGCTTTCCATTCTTCGAGACACTGAATTATTGGGGAATTCAGAGGCGAAGGACAAAACTGATGTGTGCAGCTTGTGGCAAGTCTCTTGGCTACATTTACAAGGATGGTCCACCGGTTGACCCAACAATTGGCCAATTTGGATTTGGTGCAACTCAAATGATTCCTCGCCTCCAAAGGTATCGACTAAAGAGAGATGCATTAAGAATTCGCTATAAAAATGTGTAATGTGGGAACTTGGAGTGGGGGTGAATAGTCTTCGCATTGGCTCTCTTCTTTATGCCCTTGTACCATGAGATGTGAATTATAAACTAAGTGATAAGAGAGTGACTGCATTTCTTTTTGGCTTTGCAGCTGTGGAATTGGAAGTTAATTTTTGCTCCCTCCTGCAGCATCTGTTTGAAAGACAAACTAAGCAAAAGTTATGTACCTTGTTTACTACATCACTACTTCCCAGTCCACTTAAATGGGGACTCAATAGGAAAAATGCATCCTATATTTAGGTTAAGTGATTTTGTAGAGCAGATGAATTCCTAATAACAGCGGAAGAATATAAGGCTTCCCATGTTATCTAATTGACAATGTATCTTGTAATTCAGTTGGTACTTCTGCCCATTTCTCTTTCAATAGCTCTGGAGTGCATGGATCCTAAAGCATTCCATATTTTGGACAATCAGAAGAGATGGTAGGATTTAACTACTCTGTAAGTTGGGTGTTTCTTTGTGGAAGGATTCTCTTTTTCTTGTGGTTGGAGAGGTGGGTCACAGGATGGATGTTTTACATGTTGGTGTTATAGCAAGCAGATACTTGTGCCTATTGAAAGTTGTAGGATTCCTTGCTTCCCCCATTGCAGTTGGTTTAGATGCTTTCTTTGCACTAAGGAGAAGCTAAATTGAAATGATGCTTACCCTTGTGAGCTGTGGGAGTACAACTATTTGTTTTTCAAAATTAGCTATGCCTTGTGAGGGAATGATAAATTTAATGGGGACTTCTGAAGAATTCATGTGTTCATTGTTCCTTTTGTAATGACAATAGTAGTCAGGCAAATGAAGAATTAGTGAAACCTTTGAGGGTAGTGGTATGTGTTGTTTGAAGTACTTGGAATAGATGCATTGTTCTAATGCACCTAACCTAGTATTGAACTCTTGTTTAATGGAATACTAGTGTGGCCTGGCTCACTTGTGAAGATGACCTTGAAGATAGATATCAATTGTCAAAAAGCTATTTCAAAGTTTTAATTAATTTATAGTGATAGAAAATACTTAAAATTCAATATCTCCCCCACCCTAGGTCTAAAAATTATGAAACCACCTCTATGAATTCCCATCAAGGGTTTTCCAACAATATCAAGAGCTTGCCCCAATTTTTAATAAATATTTAGTTTTGATTTTGTTGAATTTGTTTTGACAATTTTTTTCAATATTCAATAACTCTTGCACTGAAGGTTTCTAAGTCTAAACTAGTGTTTTGTGCTAAAGTGTCAATAGCTGTATATATGGTGTGTAAATTCAGTGTAAGCATAAATCATTTACACTTACATGTCCAAATTTTTTACATTTACACTTATCCTGTTGAAGTGTATATATAATTTTTTTGCACTTACATGAGGCCAGTGTAAATATTTGTCAAATACACTTGCACAGGCCTGTGTAAATGCTTTGGGGTATGTAAGTGTAAATACTAAAATTATTTATAAAGTTACCTTGTCTTTGGGCCTCCTTTCACCCCAAACCCTTATTTCAAAGGTATCCATTAAGTAAGCAAATTTTATTAAATCTGGCAATGAAATGCTGAAAATCAGCATTAAATGCACAAGGTTCAAGTTTAATTATAGTAGTTTTACAAGTAGGAGCAGTAATGGAGGTGCTAAAGAAAAAGGAAAGACAGGGTGAAATTCAGTTCAGCACAAAAACTGAGGTCCGCCAACCCTTGAATGCTAATGTGTTTTATTTTTTTGAATCTCACCCTATTTATGATCAAACTCGGGGTTCTTGTGTTGTTTTCCTTACTTTATACTTTATAGATAATTTTATTATATATCTTTAATGACCAGACCTTCTTGCAAGGTCATTCGAATGAGTCGTGGGTGTTTTTTTTGCAATGGGCCATTTAGCTGGCTTATCATCAAAAATTTATGAAATCTTCTCTACTGAATTAAAAATCACATTTAGTACATTGTTACATATTTACATTTTTTTACATAGCCATGTAAAATCATATATATGTATAACTTACATTGTTTTATTGGACTGTGTAAAATTATACAAATATATTTACTTTTACATGACATAAAATAAATTTACATAAATTTACACTTACACTTGCACATAATGTAAATAAATTTCATTATGGGATTTACACTTACATGAAATGTAAGTCCCAAACCATTTACACGCAGAACAGTAATCTAAACATTCCCAAATCTCTTGGACACACCCTAACTCATCTAGAGCTTTCCAATGATATTGGCAAGAACATAATCATGAGTGGAGAGCAAGTGCCATGGTTTGAGACTCACCAAGGGTTTTTCAACTATTTCAAGAGTACGACCTTAAGGAGGAAGGGAATGCCATGGCTTGGGAGATTTTAATTCTTTAGATGCATTCACACTTGATGTTAGGGATTCTAAGGTAAAGTCTTGTAACACCATGCAAGCCATTTAGGACTTATACTTAGTTGCCATGAAAATTTTATGTTAAGCTAGCATTCACTTAACATTGATCTATGGTCCATTTAACATTGGGTGCCACCTAGGATGCCACCTAGATTTTCATTTAACACTAACTTAACATCAAATGTGAATGCACCATTAACATGACAAACAAACCAAACGAACAACCTTTCTTAATAGATAGGTATTTTATTTATTAAGTAAGGTATTAAATGCATTTATTGTTCACTTCATATGGAATTTTTTTTGTTATAATGAAATAGATCCAAAAAATAAGCTAAATATGAAAATATGTTTGACATCCTTGAGGACTTATTGTGGCACAAAACATTTTACCAAACATTCCAAGGGTACAAATAAAATGTTAATTTTTCAAATCACATGTGAATAAAATATTACTAAACCTTTTGATACATTTTGGCCTATTGGAATACCTTTTCAAGTTTGACAATAATTAAATTATTTTTGAAAATTTTGAATTTCTAAGAAACTACTTGCTTCAAATGTCAAAATTTAAGAAAATTACAAGTAAGGGCAAAATACAAAAATTGGTGAAAATTGGGGAGTTTCTTGTTAGGCCGGTCCACCATTGCAAAACAGGTATTCAATAAAGTTATTCATAAAGTCACCAAAACTTAGGGTTCTCACCATGAGTTGAACCAAAACTTAGGACATAGTAAAAAAAAACCAAGGTGAGCCGAAAACAAAGGAAAATAATATAAGGTAAAACTCGAAAATGCATTGATTTTGCAACTTCCTCAAGTTTCACTCTGTCTTTTTATGTTTACTTTTCGTGCACCTTGACAATAGGGTCTTTGTCTCCCATGCGCCTTGACAAAGTAACAACTTCGTCTGTGAGTGAAAAATGCTTCAAGCTACAAATGTGAGGTGTAGAGTTTCTGAGTGAACAACATGTATTGTGAGTGGGGTGCAAACACAATCAAAGGAGCTATTATGCCCAAGGTTTAGGAACTTGAAAAGGACTAGCCCTTTTTTCATTAAGCACGTGGCAGATGCTAAATGGTTGATCAGGGTTTGAATAATCTAGCATAGGTAACCATCATGATAGTGATTGTAATGAAATATTTAAATGTCAATTAATAGAGTTTCATGTGCTTGCGCTTTTTGCCTTAATTTACATGGGGTGACTGTCACCATCGTCTCCTTCCTTCCATGGCCATTGTTGTCATCTTCTTCCTTTGGTTGTGATAGATGTGCATAATCCTTAATAAGTTCATTTTAGTAATTGCCAAAGTTAAAGAGCTTTGTGAAAGATCATAATAAGTAGTTTTGTTGTGAAAAAACACACACATATATGCATTACAATTTACAAATCTAGCTAGAATTTACATGTGTTCAAAGATGGATGCATGAAAAGGTTTTTTGGAATGGGAAAACTTTCAAGCATTGTACCAAATGATTGATTTTGAATGATGTTTGGCCTTACATTCAAGCAATTCGTCCAATTGAAAACAAAGTCGCATTGCTCTTTTGCAACAAATTGACCATTCTATTGCACCTTAGAATTAGATGGCAAGTTTGGGCATCACTTACACAAACAAAACACAACATGGTAAACATTTGACATCATGGAGTATTTCAAGTGCTACAAAACTTTTGAGTGAACAGAAGAAGGAAGCAAAGGTAATTCTTCAAAGGGATTAGTCAATTGCATAATTCTTACTTGAAGCTTATTTGAAGTACCTAAACTACCACATCTTTAGTATTCCACTAAAAGTCTTGACCATTTGCATTGTTCATCTCAAATAGCTTCACATTTGTTTAGAACAAGGTATCTAACTAATCAATGTAAATAAACCTGCAACTTTCACAACAACTTAAAATTGAATTTAAACCACACAATAACAAAAATCATATAGGTTGTAGGTCTCAATTGTTAGGGGAAACATGTATATATATAGTGAACATGCCAAGGGCATGGCTACAACATGTATTCTTGCCAAATTGTCATATGACGTAGGTAATTCTTCATTCTTCACCAATAGACTACCTATCTTCTACAAGTCAATAAAGTATCCCTAACTCCCAAAGACATATAAAACCTTTGAACACCCTTTCGTGTAGCTGATGGAAGCATGGGGAATTTTGATGTTACCACAAGATGAAAGTACACATACGTTGGCCTATAATTTGTTTTTAGCTTGTATGAAATGTTTGGACCTCATTGGTGGGACACCTTATCATACCACACACCTCATAGAATTGTATCCCCCTGATACCAAATGTTACCCTAATCGTTTTCAAAGGTTTGTTCACACATATGCAATGGCTTGTTGCAAAGAACAACAAAAAAAGGGTCCCCATTTTCCAAGTCATTAGATATGATAGCGAAGTTATCACCCAATTTGACCTTTGCAATTTCAATTTCCAAATCACCATCATTTTTAGCATCTGAATCAAAGTTTAAAGCTTCAATTTGAGTTATGGTTGTATGCACCTATGTAATAAAATCAAGAAATCACTACTTCTTTAAGGATGAATCTCAAACATGAAATTGAAAACACAAAAAGCCAAAATCAAAATATGCCCATCCAAAACATGAAAGACATTTACTAATAACAAATGTTGAAATTAAACCTACATACCTGGGCAATGTTGCTAGGTTCCAATGTTAGTAGTCTCCGAGGCATCACATGTGTTTGGGCATTGCAGAAATCAAAGTTGTCATCCATGCATTTAGGGCAGAAGCAAGCAAGGTCCCTCACATTTAGTAGAGTATTATTCAAATGGGAAATAGATGCCATAGAGTGCATGGACCGAGAATTGTCAATCTTCTTATAATCCTAGCTTGTTCTATGATCCACATCTTTAGGCCTTATTAGATGAAAGTATTGAACCACATCCTTACATTTGGGTAGGCAACATGTTGCTCATTCTATTTTTTTTCACAAAATGCAACATTTGTAGCATTTTGGAATTGCACATTATCCATGTTCATTTGCTCCTTTCATATCTCTTGCTTCAAGATAACACAAACCCCATCATGGACACCTTTTCCATGACCATTACTGAAATAGGACCAAACCATTTTGCAACCATGTGGCAAGTGCACATGATCTCTAGTTTTTGATTAATACCTACAACCAAAAGAAATATGTGAAGGCATGAATTGTGCATGAAAAATAAAAATTGTGCATGGAGGTTTAGGGAGCTCAATTGAAAGGCAAACCTAGCAACATGGTACCGAGTTTGCCTGGACTTAAATTGAATTGCACACCCATTTGACCAAACTAAATGTTCATTGTAGTAAAGGCCACGGTTAGTCAATTGTGACCAATGTTGTTCCAAACAATGTTGAGCAAATAAAGTGTGGTGTTTAGTGTCCTCAAAAATCCAATAATGGTATTCAATGATCAACTCCTTTGCACCCAAATTGGGATTGGATATGTAGGTAGGATTCCATTGGTAGAAAATCTAGACAAGTACGGTTAGCTGAAAAGAATGCCAATGCATTTCATGTATTTCATTAAAGTCTTGGAATGTGTAATTTTTTGCAAAATCTATTACATACATGCAACTTTTAGGCGAGAAGTTCTCAAGACAAGTTTTGTATTGCTTTTCTTAGAAGTGCACAACAAAATTGTGTGTGATAAATTTTTGCAACCTAGGCTTTAGGTAGGATAAGAAGACATGGGTAGTAATATCCTTGTGTTGTAGCCTCAAGACCTTGTTATCAAGGCTTGCTCTTGCTTTCCCATGGATTACTTTTTCATAACACTTCCAAGACATCATTTTGTCAATCCTTTGGTCATTTTCATCAAGGTAGGTCATCAACATGTCAATTCCACAACTATCACATTTTCCTTTTAAGCAATTTAGAGCATGGAAGGTGGAATCCCTTACCGAACACATAATGGACATCCACATATCTATTAAGTCGTGGAATGTAGTGTAGCTAGTTGTGCATACACTAGGGATGGAGTTGCCACAAACATCATAGGTGCAATTGCATTGCTTCCCATGTATTCCTTTGCTTTCCCCTCGCATATTGTTAAAGCCTTCTTGAAGCTCATGCATCTTTATGTGATATTTACATGCACATGTGTTCCTTTCCTTTAGTTTTCGCCCATGTAATGGTTTCAATTTTTCAAAAGTTCTCAACCCAACTCTCCTACCATGTGCTTTCACAAAATGACTATAAAAATCTAACTGCAAATTCCAAATAGGTCAATGAATTATATGATTATCTTGTGCTTGCAACATATACACAATAAGTAACTATACGTATTACATAGTAATTGAAAAGACCATCTAAGTTACCAAAAAAAACAGTATTTGCCTACAACTAATAACCAATTTACTGTATTGGTTACTAGTTGAAGGTAGGCAACCTACTTGAGAAGTAAAAAACATATATAAGAAAACAATGTTTAACTTGAACAAATATGCAGGAACCCAAGAAGTAATAATGACAGTGACAAGTATTGATAAGTAGTTGTCGTATTCAACTTGTACATGATAAAGTAAAAATGAAACACCCTCAAGTATAGTGACAACATAACAAGTACCAAAGCCACAATGTAAAGTAATGACCATAAACTATTAATAGTCAATCTATTTGACAAGTAAAAGTGAAATGCCTTCAAGTATGATGACAATGCAGAAAGTAACTAGGGTTTTAGAACAAGTACCAAAGCCCCAATGACAAGTACTGACCAATAAATACAAGTATTAGGGTATTACAACAAGTACCAAAGCCCTAGTGACAAGAAGCAACTAGTAATACAAGTTTCTTGGGGTCTTACAACAAGTAAAATAACATAAATGACTAGTAGCTACAAGTACTCAAACCAATAAAAAGTAATGAGAGCTAAACAACAAAGTGACAAATGACTTAGCCCAAGTACCCAAGGCACAAGCACAAGTACTAAACATGAGGATTAGTAATCAACTTGCACATGAAAAGTAAGGGGCACACACACATACCAAGTATTAGACTTATAACACAAGTATAGAACCCACAATGACCACCAAGTGATCGCAAATTACAAGTAATTGGGTTACTTGGAGCATGATGGAAATTGAACATGTGTAGCAATTAATTAGGATTATAAGCAGAATTGCAAGTAATGAACATTAATTGTGAAACAATATGTGATTGGTAAAAAACATGCCCATCATATTCAAAACTTATACAACTATATATTCAAGTTCCCAAAATTATGACCATCATAATGAGTGGCCCTTAAATCTCCAGATTTATGCCATAAATGTCTGCATCAATTTGTAAAGATATTGACACATGGCAAACCACATAGGTGTTCAAAACAAAACAACATGACACATATCTTATATGTATGCAATATCATTGATGTCACCAACCTAAATGTCTTTTGTACCATTTGAAAATTAGTCATCAAAGAAACCTAGAATGAATTTTTATGAACATGAAGACATGTGCAGTTAATAGTTTACTTGCATCTCTTGTAAATAATGAATGGGATGTTCCTCCCAATTCCCCACTTTTATATGTATGTGCTTTACATCCTTCCTTATAAGTGAAATTGTTGTAGTAGCATCCCAAAAACTCAAGACCAACTAATGATCATTTTCACCGATGGCATTTGATTAACACTTCTGTGTGTGGTAGCCCTCCCCAGATATTATCCCCTATGAGATCCACATGGATCTTTCGTGTTATAGCCTTGGACAAAAGGTATCTACTACCACCAATTGTTCAATATATGTAGTGTTGAGAGGGTCCACTTTGATGTGACACCATTGTAGTTAGAAAAACATTCTTATAGGGCAAGTTTTTTTTTTTTTTTTTTTTTACTTCAAATTTTTGTAAAAAATTTTTTTTTGGTTTAAAAAGGGTTTAATTTTTTTTTGTTTTTTTTTATAAAAAAAAAATTTTTTTTGGCCAAATTTTTTTTTTTTTTTTTTTTGCACTACAAGTTGTGCATAAACATCTTTCATGGATTCAAGAAGGTTGAACTTTTGTTTAGTGTTTCTAGCATGCCTAGCAAATTCTAGAATGAGGTTTCAAACAATTTCCCTTGTCTAAAAACCTTCGTAAAATGTTTTCAAATTTATTGTGGGCTTTAATATACTTCATAAGAAGGGCCACATGTGTTTATATTTTGAAATGCACATGTAGTGAATCCTTTTAACAAATGCTATTGATTTTGAATCTGAATGTCTTTAATGGTCAAAAAAGTTCAAAATTTGCCATCATGGTTAAAAATAATAATTATACATTTGACGATAATTTAGGTCCTCATGCAAAAAAATATAGTTTTTATTATAATATGAGTCATGTTTGGTTTCAATATTAATATCCAATCCCAAAAATTACATTTAAAGTAAAGTTTTGATATTTAATAGACTAATACATGTAGGACATGTGTAAAATGCAACCTTGGTAAGGATTCCAACCTTGGTCATTGTAATTCCTTTTATTGTGTTTTTACCTTCACACCTCCCAATTTACAATTTTTTAAAGGAGTTAATTTGGAACCCGTGATTGTTTAACATCCCCATAAAGATCCAACAAAATGTGGGAGTTGAAATACACACAAGATATTGATTTCAATGTAATAAAACAAGAAAATCACCATGTAGAAGACTAGTTTTATGATTCTTAGGGTTTTATTCATGTTTGCAACAAACAATATTTGGAATAAAAAATGAAGCCATGTTTTTTATTTGTACATAGATATTCAGTCTCACAAAACAAATCCAACCACTCTTAGAAATTATGTGATATAACAACATATCCACATAACACTTGGAGCAAGGCAAAATAAATGTTTACAAGGAGACCTAATCTACACTTGACAATTTGTTACAATACAAATTAAGATAACCAACCATGACAAAGGAGTGACTAAGAAAAGAACCCATACATGTCTCCTTGCAACAATAATTGGAGCTTCCCCTTAGCATCATTTCCAAACTCATAAGCAAACCACCTTTGCCCCATTAACAAATTGATCCTTTGTTTTCTCACTGATTGTTCATCTTGCCTTGTGATGCTTCACGTTTAAGATAGAAGAAGCAACCAAAGAGCCAATTATAAAAAGAAACAAGAACATGTACATCATTAACACATTAGGTAAATAAGACATTGATGAAATTAATATTGAGGAGGAAAACAAAGCAAAACAAGTGAGATCGAGTAGTGTGGGGAAGGCCATACCCTTTAAACACCCGTATTTATTGATGCCCAAATTCAATGCATTTTACAATTTCTTGATGTCACTATCTCCCACCCATTTGTTACATGCTTCATGATATTACATTGTTAACTTGCACAACATTGCCATCGCCAAGGCATTGGGAAAAGCTTGGAGATGGCAATAGAAAATCACGGAGCTTCCAAACCCCACCAATGTAAACCCCATGCCTTGCTCTTGAACTACATTCCTGCGTTGCAATGTCAAACGCCTAGTTAGAAACCCTCCATCCAATGGTGACCATCAAACCTTAAAGCTCCATTTAACGGCTAAAATGTGGTAACAACGTATTTGAATCTACTTGCCTAGATTGAAAGATATTTGTTACTTGCTTTTCTAGCCCTTTGAAATTACACATGTGCGCCCAAAAGTTGCCATAATTTTGGGATAGTTCTCCTATGCACAAATGACTTCCATTATGCATCTTTTGTTATTAAAATGATTCAATTTACACAATTTGAACCCTGTCAAAAGTATGTTTTCATTGTAGCAAAAAATAACATGCATAACATATTTTTCTATGTGTATATAATTTGCATTTTTTATTTTTAACTTTTGAATAACATGCTTTAAATAATTCTTAAATGAACCATATGCTTGGTTTCATAAATGGTTACTTGTGCAAAAAAACTAATTACTTGTATGCAAATGTGACAATAGTGTAATTTTGGAAAGTATGTAACAAGTAGGTATTTTTTAAAGTTAATATTAAATCTCTAAATTTAGAAAACTTCTCCATCCCACATTTGATTGGTTCATATGATTCAAAAGTTCAATCTTAATAGTCATCTTCTATTTTTAAAGCCTTTTTTTACATAATTCTATTTTTTTGCCTTTGAGAACTACTTTTCTGGCATACTTTAGCATGCTTGGACCCTTAACCTTTAAACCTTAAAACATAACCTTAAAGCCTAAACCTAAACGAAAAGCCTAATCCTAATCCTAACCTAAACCCTAACCCTTATAACTATACCCTAAAACTTAAACTTAAAATTAGTTCTTAAAACCTAATCTTGAACCCAAAGCCAAAAACTTAATTTAAAAACCTAAACTTAAACCATAAACCTTAAATCCTAACCCTTATCCTAACCTTAACCTTTACACCTTTTCACATAACCTTAAAACCAAAACCTAAATTAATAGCCTAATCCTGACTCTAACCTAAACCTTAACCTTTAAAATTTAACGTTAAAACTTAATCCTAAACCTTAAATCTTAACATCTAAACCTAAAACTTAAACATTAAAACATTGAACATTAAAGCTTAAATCCAAACCTTAGATTCTAAAAACAAACCCATATTCCTAAAATGTAAACCCTAACCTTAAAAGTCCTAAACCCTACTAAATACAAATGAAATGAGATGATGGTTTAAAAAAAAATACTTGTGTGCATTTTGTTATAAGCTACAATTGTAGCAAGGTTAACTCTAGGTGCCAACTTGGGCCTCCCAATGTGTCGCATCATGAACATATCCTCGCCCATGTACCTAGCCCAGGTCGCCCAATAAGTACTCAAAATACTCGTTTGTGTGAACAAAATGTTAATGCTAGTTCATGTGGATGTTTGATTGTCATGAGATACTAACATCATGGAATGACCTAGGGTATTCGAAATCCAAATATATGAACAACCCATGGTGGTCCACCACCACTGTGTTGTTCATGCAATACATCTTTTTTTGCCCATTAAACCAACTCCAATGGGTTAAATTGTTCCAGGGCTTACAAATTTTGATGAGAGTACTATTAATAAATTTGATGCACCCTAGAATTGTGGAAGTTGCATAGCCAAAACCCGAAACTCCTCAATAGTGGGCCATCGGATTTCATCAACAATGGTGGAATTGATGCAAGATGCAATAAAGATGCCATCATCATTTATTGCACTCTTGCTCCAATTCCATAGGAATGCATCATATTTGGTGACGTTATTGTGTTTCATATACAATATGAAGTTGAACAAATGTTGTTCCAGGGTCAACTTGGACGGTTGCCCAAAAATGTGGTGTGGTTCCCTAAATGACCTCACAAGACCAATTATGTTAGGGATCACAAGTTGTGCCAATTCTTCAAACTTAGTCAAATTGAAATTGGTTAAGGATTTGAACGAACCTGGCGTGACCCACATGGTTGTCAAGACATCTCGATTGCCTATATTAGTGTCCATAGATTGAACACCACCATCCTTCAATTTCGTTGGTGTGCAGAATTCCCAAGTGTTGACACATGCAATTTTGGCTTGCATTGCAATTTGAATTTCATCAAGGAGCTCTTCATTGCAACTTGAGGAGCTTGAGTCAAGACTAGGCACAACAATCTTCGTAAATAACAAATTGGGAGTAGGAATGAAATAAGATTTTCCCCCAAAAAATAAAACTTGAAATCCTAAACCCAAACAAAAAACTCTTATGGTTCAAGAGAGTATATATGGAGTGGCACTTGCAAAAAGAGAAGGATAATTGAGAGTTGTTTGAGTTTATATACCCCTAACTTAAATTGGCACCGAAGTAGATAGGTATCCAAAATGCCTTAGGTGATGATCCCCAAACCAACCACAAAAGAACCCTCCCCCAACCCCTCGAAACATCACTTATTTTTCTGCCAAAGTTATTGAAAATTTTCATAAAAAAACCCTTTGAGAGGGTCAAGGGGTTAATTTTGGGGTTGCCATTGGGGGAAATTTTTGAAATAAAAAACGTTGCTTCCAATCAAAATCCCAAAATAGCCCCAATATTAAATAAAAAAAGAATCCGTGCCCCCTCCCCCTGGCCTTATGAGTTCATGAAATAACCCTGCCACCCCCACGCCCCCACCTCCCCCAATGCTCAATTAATTCATTGTCCAAAAGTTGGATAGTCAATGCAGTCAAACCCTGATTCACCTTGTGTTTTCTCAAAATCCTTTAACTCAGGGTGACTTTAGGGATGTGCCGGACTCAGGGTGAAAATCGAAATACAAGGCGTAACACAGTGTGAGACTCAGGGCAACTTTACGATTTTATAAAATAATTGACAACATTTCTTTCTCTTATAATTATTAGAAATTTATTTCTCCCATTTTTGCAGAAAGAAGCTCTAGAAAATGTTGTAAATTTTTTCAATACATTAGAGGTTCAGATTCCAAAGAATCTGCCAAAAAATTTGGCTATATTTGTTTCCGATATTCCATAATTTTATTTTTACTGTCGCAGTGAAATTTGAAGAATAAAATAATTATTTGGCACCCAAGTGCTGAACACGAAAAGGTAGTATGGTATTGGTAATCAAACCAAGGGAGTGTATACTCCCGCGATCCCACAAGATTCCAAATTGCTGCAACAAAATCAAATCCTTGAGGTGATACAAGATATATAGGATAAGTTTTGGACCCCTTAGAGCATCTCCACCCGGACACAGTAAACAACTCCTTTATTTTGGAATAGAATACTGTTTAATGATTACTGTTCCCACCCACAAATATCATAAAAGTACATTTAAACACTCAAAGACCATTTGTGTCTTTACATCTGAACGAGTAATAGTCACTGTCCAAATTCATAGTAAAAACAATGGACCATTAATACTGGAGAGGAGCAGGATTTGCACCATCTTGCTCCAAGATTTAATGAAAAGGGATGTTTGCTGGTGTGGGGTGGAGATGCTCTTACAGCTTTCAGGCAAGGAAAACATATTAACAAGGGAGAGAGAGAAGTACAAACTTTTTGGTGTTGAACCTTTACCCATTTTCCAGGGAGATTGGGGAACAAAATTAAAAAGGGCATCACTTTTGGCTGTGGATCCCAATATATATACATACACCCTAAGTTTATGCCCCTGCCAGTAGCCTAGGCCAAAAATGGCAAAGAATACTGTTGGCAAAACAAATTCTTGCAGCCAATGAGGTGAGGCAGGCAGTATGAACCAGGGGGCCCAGGTTTTTTCCTTTTGGGGAGGTGGGGCTATTTGGATTTATTTTGTTCTCAATGTCCTTCTGTGTTCCCATCCAGTTCCCAACTTGTTTCCAACCTGTTCCTGAAGTTGCCAAATTATTCCCCATGTAATGAGTTTTCAAGTGTTCTGATCAAAGTTCAATACATGGTATCCCCAAAGTTCCCTGTAACTATCACAAATGTTCCCATCACTACAGTATCTCTATAGGGTTGCCAGGATTTAATCTATTGATGTTGGATCTGATTGTGTCCCAATTTATACTTAGGCGGGTATAGTTCCAAACAAATGTGCGTTCTGCCCATTTTGGCCTGATTCCATGATCATATTCAAATTATCTGATCTGATTCAGTAGTCGACTTGCACATGGCTTCTTCCACTAACCACTCATTATTTGATGAACTTCATTATTATTTTTGGTTCAAACATAGACCAAGAGACAAGCTTGTCTCACAGATGAAGAGCATTACAACATAACAAGTGGGCAAAATCTCAACTGACCCAAACCACAATTTGTTTTGTCAAACAAAATTCCTTGCTTGCTGCCACCTAATGCAGTGTGGAAACTTGGGGATAGGTGGCAGGTACCTGTTTACCCAAAGTGGTCCTTTGAAGGAACGTTTCAGCTTTGTTTCATGGTACAAGATAGATGTCCTCAACTTTTTTCCTTAGCTTGGTGTAGGCAGTGGCATTGAAGGCTTTGGGTGAGGGTGAACCATTACCCACACTAGTACTAAGGTAAAAATCCTGAATGTTTTTAGTTTGATTCTAACTGTGGTAAATATTCCATTTGAAGATGAAATCAAGGTCTCTCTGTGTCCAAATTTGTCATTTCCTGGGTTGAACATGGTCACTACAATGCCTAACTCAAGAAGGTGAAGGGATCAGTGTGGGTGCTGGTTCACCCTGGCTGCATTGAAGAACCAAATTATCTATGCTGATTCAGCAAAATAAAACCATAGCCACGTTTACTATGTAAACACATGGATGAGTTTTTATGAAACCCTGCAAAACTTTATTTATAAACACACTGTATATTTGGAAAATGTACAAAGGAATAAGAAAAAGGATAAGGGAGAAGTTACAGGAGCATCAAGTAAGCTAGATGTCAAGATCTCATGGTGTCAAAAACTGACTGCCTGTAGTAGGTCAGCAGTGATTTTCGGGTTCGGTTTGGAAGAACAACAAAATAAGTAAGTATAACATTCCACAATATCTTGGAGATGGACCATAGGTTGGCAGCCTTTGTCAATATTGGAAATCAAGTGGGAGGGGACACGGGGGTGAGGGGACCTGTAGAACCGCATTTTTTTAACCTTACTACTTGCTACTCAAAAGTATGTTAACAGAAGTTCTTATGTATGTGTTAGAATTAAGATCAAGATGCCAAGATAAAGAAACACTTGCAAGTTATTTTCCTTTGGGCAACCCAACTGAGTTTTCTTAAAGCAAGTTATTGCCATGTAGATGTGAGGTTTCTCATTAACAGAGGAAAACTATCAATAAATTTTTTAAAAATCTAAAGATGCAAAAACGTGTTGTGAGTTCATAAGTTCATGCCGATTATGCACAAGCACCTTCACACCTCTACCTTTGTGTCTTTTGCATATTCTCAGAGAAGGCATTCCATGATTTTAAAGTACCATCACAGTGTGGCTTGACAACCTTAACTTTTGAAAAGGTCACCTTTTCATGAATTCATCCTAAACTTTCATTAAAAAAGAAAAAAGAATCTTACACCTGAACTCCTTAAAGAAAGCTCGAGTATAACCACATGTGTTTTCCTGACATGCCCTTTTAGGCAGACCCTCAAGTGTGGAGATTTGTCTAGGTGGGTCTCAAGTCGGAATCACTGTGGGACGACCTTCACAGTGGCTTGGGTTACAAAAGTGTTGGGCTGGGTTTGATTCTTGATTTGATACACTTATGAGTTGCATAGTGCTAGCATGTGAGAGTTTGGGAAAAGGGGCTTATGAGTTGCATGGTGATAGCAAGTGAGAGTTTGGGAAAAGGGGCTTCTGAGTTGCATGGTGCTAGCAAGTGAGAGTTTGGGATAAGGGGCTCGAGGTGATATTTTTGATGTGTTAAATCTTTGAATTAAACAAATTTGTGGTTAGACCAAAAGATAGGAAATGATAATGCTGGGTGACAAGGCCTTGGATCACTTGGAAATTCACAACAAGTTTTAGTCCCACTTGCTTAGAGATCAAGGTTAGCCGAAGGTTACAAGACAAGCCTATATGTTGTAATTTCACCAAATGTGCGGTATTCCATGTGTAAGTAGCATAGGTGTTTAGGGCATGTGAACAACATAGAGACAATGATAAAATGATGCCAAAACGTATTTGGATGAAGGAGTTACCCAATCACTATTCCAACTTTATTGGCCTTACATTGTAAGCCAAGGATATTGTGTAAATAAAAAATCATTATAAAATATAATAGCTTCAAGAGATTTTGCCCCTTATAAACTAGGTGAGATGATTCATCCTAATTTGGTTGTAAAAATATTCATATTCATTTTTATATAATTTGTTTTTTTATGTCCTTCTCAAATGTTCACATTGCCCCAAGTGACTAAACCCACAAAACTAAAGATGAAACTAATTTATTCAAAAATGATTATGTCATCCACAAAAATTCCTATAATTCTTTTGAAATGTGTCAATATGATTAAAAAGATTCAAATACACATGTGATGATGAGGGTCTTTTTTTCCCTTTTTTTTGGGTTCAAAAATTTGCAAAAATGTGAAAAGTAAATAGGAAAAAAAAAAGTCTTTTTTGCGAGAAAAAAATCATTAGATTTCCAAAAAATTGAAAATCATGTTTCAACATTTCCCTATTGGTTTTGGTTTGGTAACAACCTTTTAAATGTTAGATAGGTTCATAGAACATGTCATCATTTAATGTGAGATCCCTCCTAGGTTCCTCATAACTACTCATGATGTTAAAAAATTGAAAACAAATCATGACAAATTTTTTTACAACAACACGATAAAATGATGTACATTAAAATAAATTTATTTTTAATTTTTCCCCTAGATATGACCAATTTACCATACAATATCAATTGTTGATATTAAATTAATGACAGGGCCATTGTGTACAACGCACCTTGATTACTATGGCCAAACAAAAGGGATTGGGTTTTCATTTCTTTGAAACTTTTCACTATGTAGGGCCATCTTAGCCTTGAAGAATTGTCACATGGCAGCTTAAAGATAGAAGCCTAAATCTCAGCCATCCACTTATGAAATAATGTGACTCAGCACCCACCAGTGCACCATCCATTGGAAACACCTTATGACTCAGTTGTCGATGAACCACAATCCACACACCAAGGTTCCAATCTAGTAACCTATCCTATAAAGCCCCTCTACTTCTTTACATAGGTAGCTATCTACAATGTACGATAGTAAGAGTATAGTTATCATGTTGGAAAAGCATCTCCACTGCAGTAGGTACATGTATTGAATGAGGAATACCCATTAATTAGTTTAGATGGATATAAATGCATATAATATTGTGCTCCTTAGAACTATAAATCAAAGTGATTGCAACTAGTCACAATGATTAGTCATAGTTTGAGTGCTATGGATTGGCTAATCGCACTGATTGACCCATGTGTCCCACTTAATTGCTCCGTCAGGGCATGCAATCTCATATTTTTGGGGTTTGTTGGCGGGGGAGAAATAAACATAAACCCCACAATATGGGTGTGATAAATGTAGTTGTTAGGACCTCAAAATATCATGCTATGAAGGAAATGCTCTACGTATGAAAGGTAAGAAAGTAAAAAATGTACATGATTATTTTATGTATAGGGCAGCTATTTGTTGGCTAACAGGTAGGTAGGTAGATGCATGTGAATGGTCAGTACATACTCAACAACTGTAGTTAGCTCTGGGACAATAAATATATACAATGAAAAGTTATTTCCTGTCCATACACCATCCATTCTGCATGGTTCATTTGGATGGTGCTGGCCCCACTACTAGAGCTTTTGACATCATCAAGAGAACTTTGGACCACAATCTGTCTATTTATTGGAGATCATTATGTTCACATCTGAGCGTCCAGTAGTTTGGGTATTATGAAAACTGAATTTCTTGGGCGGTCTTTCATGGAAGCATCAACCATACCTATACAAACAGATTGCTGTCCAAACAGATTGCAATCTTGCTGAAACAATAAAATCAATTTGACGTGAATACTAAAAAGCTAACATTAGATGCAGATCTAGGCGAAAAAGGGTCAGAAGGTGGATGTGAGAAAAACTTGTCAGCTCTCCAAACATCCTTGTATTCCAACTTACAAGCAAGCCTGGAGATGATGTATAGTGTATATCAGCTGATTATTCCAGGGTGGAGCAGTGTTTTTCTAAAGGAATTTTTTGTTTGTAGCTAAAGTGCTGATCTTCCGTAGGAAGATGTGAAAAAGGGACGATGATCCAAAGGAAGATTTAGTCAAATCTGATTATATACCAAATATAAAATGCACATTTTAAAGCATCCTTTTATATTTTTGACTACACAATGAAAATGTACAAATCTCCTGATTTTTACTTTACTTTTTTCTCTCTTCTGGGGACAGAAAACTGCCAAAATCACTTCATTTTTGAATTTTAATTTGTAACTTCTCTTTTTGGCCAAAGTTCACCAGTGAAAAACACTGGTGCGAACGTGGTGATGAGATGATGCAAGATGCAACATACTAGAACTACTCTACACAGTGGGATGCTTGAAAATCTCTAGATCTACCAAAATGTTTTATAACTGTTCCAGGGAAGTTACATTTCCCAGGTAACACTGACAACAACATGGAGATCCAAATATGAAAAATATACGGCATTATAAAACCTAGCTTGAAGAAACATTTAAAAAGTCTCTTCATGCTTTTGTTGGCTTACTGCCTACTAATGCAACAATTGAGCAAAATCAAAATCAATATTTACATCCCCACCATCTGATGTACATCTACCGGTCACTATTTACAGATAACATATGATTTGAGAGGTAGATCTGACAATACAGAAAAAAAATATAGGTGAGGTTTTTATGTGTAGGGTAAGACCCTACAAGTTGGGGCCTTCTGGCATGAGGGACCTAGAATGACTCTAGCCGCATAACTGTCCTAGGCACCTTAATTCCAGGAATGTACCACAACCATATTAAGGCCCACTTTAGATGAGGATCCAGGGTCCAATTTCCTAGGAACCAATTTGGACTGATTTGAAGCAAATTGAATCCTTGAGTTGGACTGTACCTTGGTCCCTAGCCTGTTCTTGGTTCTCCAAATCAGGAGCTCTCATTTTAGCACTGTTCTTTGGTCCCAACAGTTGATCCAAAATAGGTGCCATGTAGGTTTAGCCTTAATTTGCCACTTTTTGGTCTTGGACCCTTATCTAAAGGCCTTGGGACCAATTTAAAGGTTTTGACCAATAAGATTGTTTAAATTCATTGATCCGTGGACCTTGGACGCTTGTCTAAAGTCGCCCTAAAGAACCAGAAAATGTTATCTTTACCCTGACCATGTGAAGATAGTGAGGTGGTAGGATTGGTAGGTACATTATGCCTACAAGGCACTTCATAGTGGGTGTTTAAGAGGCCTGTTGTAGGTATAAGGTGGCTCCTGTTTTGCTGAGGCATTATTATTACTGTATTAAATGTGCCTCCAAACGCACAAGGAAATCTCTCCTAGCACTAAGTGCTCTCTCCTAGTGGTGCAAGCCGAGTAGTTGGGTTGGGTGGGCCGGCTAGGGAATGAGCAGGTTTTTGCCATCTAAGTCGGCTGAGGACAGGTGGCCGTGTTTTAGATTAGAAACAAGTGGAGTTAAAAGAATTTTGTCACCGTAGTGGGCTGAGTATGTACTATGTACCAAACATAAGAGGATGGAATAATGTGACCTTGCCAAACTTTACTAAATAAAAGGCACCAATCCAGAGAGGAAATGGAAACTAAAACAAGGAGAGGACGATAGGATAGGACTTAAGTCCAAGTTGATGGAATGATGTAACCTTGCCAAACTTTATTTAGAAGAAAAAAAAAAGGCACCAATCAGGAGAGGAAGTGGTTCCACACAAAAGGAGAGGACGATATGACAGGACTTAAGTCCAAGTTGAATTACTACAAGTAAAAGGTCCAGGACTAGCCACTGGTAATGGAGGTCTCACTCTAGTACCAAGTACTTGCTTGTGGGAAATGGGTTTTGGCCACTCTAGATGTCAAGTGGGTATCAGTGGGGTCGAGTTGTAATCCATGGGAATCATATGTGTATCAAAATATGTAATCCATGGGAATTGCATATCGGTGGCAAGTGGGTTTGTCAAGTGGGATGTCAGTCAATCAATTCCGTATGGCCTAAACTCATGTGGTGGCCTCGCTATTACATCGTTGTTTTGTATTTCTAGAGATTCTCCGATCACTTGTGTGTGTGAGAGTGCTTTAAAAGTCCCCTCGCCCCCGCACTCTTTCTCGCACACCCTTCCTTACTCACTCACAGTAAGAGCTGCTGGCTGGCTGGGTTCTTATAGAAGTTTCTCCAGAGGATCGATCTCCTTCCTGCCTGCCTGCCTGCCTGCCTACTGTGGGGTACTGCAGTTCGGCTATGACGAGGGCAGCTCTTTGGTCGCCACGGCCTGGCACGAATGTCTCACATTTCTCTGGATGTCTTTGGTGCTTATAAGATCTCGAGCTTCTTTCTTCAGATGCTTTAAGTTGCTCGTTGTCATTGTGGCTTCTGTCCAGATCGACAACAATTTTATGTTGGAAATTGTAGAATGTGATCCTTTTTGTGTGTGTGTTTTCCTTTTTTCATTTGAGGAAATTGCTGTAGAACGAAAGTTGCCGCGGTAGACTTTCCTTTAAGTCCAAAGAGTACTCACTCGTCGGGTGCACCCGATTGTGGCTGGAGTTTAGTTAGTATGCGTCTGTCTAGATGTCGTGCCTTAGTGCGCGATGATGCCAGGTCGTCTATTCACATTTTTTAGCTCTTTGCAGTCCATATGTCCATTTGGAAGTATAGTTAGAGCCCACCTCCCAAAGGGGCCAACTATAGAGCCTCCGCCTTGCTATTGGCAGAGGCTGTCGCGATGAAGAAGTCGGATCTGGCCAACAACGTCTTTCCACTCTATCCTTCTCCCTCAGTTAGGAAGCTCAATGATCATCATGTCCCTGGCTGAAAGGTAGTGAGAGATTCGTGCCAAGCTGTGTGCATCCAAAGGGTTCGATTCTTTTCGAAGGCAGCGAGGAGGAAGACGGAGACAAGAGTGTGGCACGGCAGAGTCATGGCAGCTGGCAGCTACACCATATGGGTGTTTACCGATGCTTTTGGATGTTAATTCAAACGTCGTCAGTGGCCGGTCAACGTAGATACATTCCGGTAAGCTGCATGACCAAAATCTAGCATGAAGGTCAGGGTCCATCTGGACGGAGACATTTCTTTCTTCTAGACACGTCTTGAATCAAGCTTTTAAGCCCACCGTGTGAATCTTATGGTGCTTCATTACAGTGAATCAAGTGTAAACTTACACGGCTAGTTCGCCTCAAATGCTGATCTTGAAATGGGGCATGTCTTCAAATCTAGATCAGTGGATGTGCAGTCTCACGAAATCTTGTTGCATTTAATTAATTTCAGGGAGTTGCAGTAGCAAGTTCAGCTCTAATAGGTAAATCAAAAAGTTCATTTACAGTCGGCGACTCAGTTCTATTACCTTCTTCATGCTAACTATTTTTTCCGGCTTGTACATAATCCTACTTTTTCTTTGTGCAAGGATTTGGTCACTCTTACAAGAAAATGTGGAAGGCAGTCTTGACAGAGGCAGACTTGTTCATTCCAATGCTCCCATCGAACGAATTAGACGCTGCAAATTTGGGAATTGATATTCCCTGGCTACAGGCTCTTCTGAAAGACTAGATAGCAGCCATTTTTTGGCTGGCTATATGTAGCCAAAAAGCTATATAAAAAATTAAAAGTTTCAAAATTTGAGGGTTTGAGATTTTGGTAGTCAGATTTCTATATATGGTTCCAGTAGGTAGCCAAAAACATAGAATGCTGTTTTAAAAACATTACTTTCATTATTTAGCTTGTAGCCAAGTTTGGCTAAATCTTCCTGTCTATGATATCATTTCCACTTTGGCTACAATACAAAATTGATGAGACATACACTGTAGTCATTCACCTCATGTGTCCCCTTGGGTTCAGGAATGTGTGAGATGTTCAATGCCACAACTACCTACTCATCCCTGAAATTTGTTCGTTTATATCCATTGAACTAGAACGGCCAACAACCGGCAAATCCACCATGCCGAAATGTTAAATTGGCTACAATTAAATTAATCAACCCACGATTAGAGGGATCTTGTCCAAGTAAATACAATCAGCTTATGAATAGAGGGATCTGGTACAAGTATTATTACTTGACGTAAGGAACATTCATTGTCATGGAGCACAGATAGAAAGACTTCTAGCCTGTTCTAGGTAGCCCAAGCATGTCCCTAAACCATATGCACAATAATATGTAGATCAAATTATGCAGTAAAGCTAAAAGAGTGGCCCGGTACTAACAGAAAGCTCTTTTACTACATATTTACTGGCATAACCTTGAAGTGTGAAAGCTGGAGGCAGGACTACACTTCAAAGGGCAGGAAAGGAGAGAGAATCACACCTCCACCATCCGTATGTAGGATCGGTACAAAGGGAAGTTTCACCTAACGTGTGCAAACTCGTGGCATGTGTAGAAATTAGAAAACCTACCGCTTCAATGTGGGACTGGTACATCTCCATGTCCTATACAATAGTTGTAAAAGTGGCCTTGGGTGAACCGACTCACCCATACTTGTACCATAGCATCATTTATGCATTGTTTACGGCCTACTCAGGACCTAACTAATGGGGACCCTTGTGTACTTTGGGAACAGATCAGGTGGACAAAGATCTGTACAATTTGATGAAGCCTATACACCAGTGGGGTGAGTATTAGAAATTGCACCAAACCCCTGCCAGGTATCAAGCCAAGTACCAAAGTTCATAACTGTGGTTATACAAAATCAAATGCTCAGTTTTGATATATAATCATGGTTATCAAAGAATCAAATACCAGAATTATATATATAATCATGGTTCTCAAAATTTTTGAACAAATTCATATTACTACCTAAAATCACCCGGTCTTTGCTGGTTCTTTTATGAAACCTGGTGGTTCTTTGAAGTTTTTGAAATACCCAGAACCAGCAGGTTTTTAAATCTGATTTTTTTTTCAAATACCCAAATCCAGAATTCTTTGATTCTGAAAACTTTTAAATACCCAGAATTGACGGTTCTTTGTTTCTGAATTTTTCAAATACCTGGAACTGGTGGGTACGCAAAAATCAAATACCCACCCACACTGGTCTATACCTTCTGTGTAGGGTGCCATCCAGAAGGCGATTGTAAAAAGTGTCTTGCAATATGCTCATTGGTTTTTTCAGATTTTTTAATTAAAAATCTCCCAAAAGCCCCCCTATTGCTACTTGTTGTGACTTTATTAACTCTCATCATTAACCCTAATTGCTTGCAACTAGCAGCTACTACTTTGTGCCATCACCATCTACACAAAAGGGAAAATTTGATATTGCCATGTGCACGAACATTCCACTGTTGGATGCACCAATTCCACCACCCAAAAAAGGATCAGATTGTCAATCTTGTTGTTGAACAAATTGGCAATTGCCATACCTCCGATGTCGATGAAACAACCATTGTGAATCCTCAGTGGTGAACAAATAGGAGATTGCCCCAGGGTTCATTCATTGATCAATTTCATTATGTTACACAAATTGCTTGCATTCTTAGATGGGGTTGATCGTCATTTCTACATGCTCATGGTTTAGAACTAAGGTTTATGTTTACATGCTTTGTGTGCAAAGATCTTCAATGTTTTTTTTTGTTCTTAGCGGCATTGGTTTAAGGCTAAGCTACTTTGGTGTTCACTGGCAAGTTGACCATAATGGGGACTATAATAAGTTGAAGCATTGCCAGTCTACTCTTCATTGTGTTTGTTGGGTGTTTAAGGTTCACACACAATGGCTTGTGGTGGATGAACTTAAATGAATACGCACTAAACATGACCAACTTTTCAATTAGGCTCTACACTTCTTTTTATCACTCTTGTTTTTTTGTGTTTGTTGAGCATTTGTGTTGCATTGGGGTTCTTAATGACTAATGTAAGGAAAGTTGAAAGACTTCAATCAAGCTTTACACTTCCTCTTTCCCTTTTCTTTTTTCATGTTTGTTGAGCGATTATGTTGCATTGGGGTTTTGCAAACAATGTAGGGTTTAGCAAAGCAATGGTTCCTCCTCTTCAAGTGCCAAAACATTTTAAGTTCAAGTTGTTTTTCAATGTTGAGCCAAATCCTAGCACTAAATCAATGGCCCATGTTGGATCTAACTCCTGCCAAGGAGTTTTTAGTAGCATTCCTAAAAGCATCAGAATTAAAACAGAAGCTTGTCCATGTTCAAATACTAATCTTGAGATTAGTAAAAGTTTTGGAATGGAACCTTTAAATTCTTTTGAACCATTTGCTGAAAAAAAACCCAAGAAATCTTATGAAAAAACTTGTGTTTCAAGATACATGGGCAAAACCTATCATTGGGGATGATGCCTTGGTTTCTCAAGTTCGATGCACTATCTACAACAAGATTTTAAGAAAACCAAAGTTCTTGGCTCCTAAATTTGATACGTTACATAAGCACATTGGTCGTCGAAAGGCAACTATACCTAGTTTGGGTGTGGCTATTGGTGAATATTATTATTGCAATGGTGTTACACACTGTAAGAATGAGAGGGCATTCATTAGGCAAAATTCTAAGACTGTTATGACCTTAATACAATCATGGATTCATTTTGATGTTCAAAAGAAATTTAGTTTGTTATCATCCTACACATACTCATGCATGGAAGGCCCATGCTGGAATATGAATCCTTATGGGAATTTTTTTTTGTTGTTGAAGGTCAAAAGCACGCCATTGAAACATTAGTATGACAATAGTGGTTGGTAGATTGTTGAAGCCATGCATGATTTTTTTTTTTTCAAAAGTAATGGGAGAAAACATCCTTGGGTGGACCACTAGGAACCACCTCAAGCAATGGTTAACGAACCAAAAATGCACAAATCATTTTCTTGGGCTTTTTACTTTAAATGTTTTCACAAGTATAATTTTTTTTTCCCTCATGTTTATCAATTACATGCACTAATATATGGCTTAAAGCTTATTTTGGAATTAAATTTTTTGGAAATTGTTAGAATGTTTTTTTCATAAATAAAATGACCCTTTCAAAAATTGATAGCTTACACTTTGGAAATTCATAATTAAATTATACTTACTCAATTAATTGCCTAATAAAAACTTTAAAATAGAATGATTTTCAAATTACCTTAGGAAAAAAATTCCCAAGAAAATTCTCAATTCATGTTTCAAATTTGTGTTCCTAACCAAAAAGTTCAAAGAAAAGTGGCCATGTGTTACATTCTTGAAACTTTAATAAATGCAATGATTACGAACATCAAAATACACAATATTCTTGATATTATTAGAATTTCAAAATCTATGGAACCTAATAAATATACTCATTAATAAAATTTATGAAAATTTTTATTTAAATGTTTCGTATGATTTTTCAAAATTTGATGGGTCTAAGAACATCAAGGTGTGATGTTCTTAGTGGTCCACCCAAGGACGCTTTTACCCCAATGTCTGTTATTTCAAGTGCTAATTATGTTGCTACTAGTGCAGATGAAATGACCATTGTTGATGTTCAATAGTGGATCAACATCCATGCATACGTGATGAAGAATTGGAAACAAGTTCCAATTCTGTTGACCCTTGAAAAGGTTGAAATGGGAGCAATCTTAGACAACATTAAGGCTATCATTTTGAATGCCATGGGCAAGTATGGGGGTCTTACTAATGAAGCCATGGCCTCCAAGTGGGTTTGCTTTGGATGCAATGGTGATTATGTGTTCCAAGGCATTTGAATTGGGGTGATTACACAAACACGGGAGCAGACTACCCCTTATCTCATCGATGTCCATTGTGTAGCACATCGAACCAATCTGGTTGTTTTGGTGTTGAGTAAGTTGTCCTTGGTTGTATGCATTGGAGGTATGTTGCAATCTTTGTACATTTTTTTTTGTCATAGTCCAAAGAAAGTGCCGGAGTTTGTGACCCTTGCCAAGATATTGGAAACTAAAGGCTTGAAGTTGCTTTGCAACATCAAAACCCGTTGGATATCCATGCTTAACCCTTTGAAATGGTTGTTAATAGAACACAAGTCCCTAGTTGTCAAGATGTACATGGATGCACCCAAAAGCAAGCTTGTTCAAGATAATTTGGATCTTTTATGTGATTTGGAGTTGGTTCAGGGTCTGCCATGCATCCTTCCTATGTTGGAAGTAGTGCACACATTAATCAAATATGTTCAAAGGCAAGATGTTTTTATTTGTAAATTCCTTGACATAGTGAAATCAACAAGGGTTGAGTTATATTCGCTTTATGTTGATCCATTTTGTAAATATGATGATCCCACTTTCAATGAGTTTTCAATTGTTCATGAACAACATAATGAGCTGTTGCCGCTCACCTAAGCTTCACCTGAACCCCCTACTAATTTGTATGTGCCATCATACTTAACATTCAACATTGTTGGCCAACAATATGGTTTCCATCACTATGGAAGTTTTAGTGATGTTTATGTTCATGTGCATTTAGTTAACCAAATTGCCATGCTTGAGATAGTCAAGGTTGCATGTTCAAAAGTTGCCTCAAACTTGTGTTCTAAGTTGTCTCGTAGGTTTCTTGATGTAGAAGTCATGGTCGATCTTGGCATGGTGTACCCACAATATTGGATATGTGAAGAAACAATGCTAGCAATTTCCTCCCCCATTTAGATCTAATCAAATATGCATTCTATGTTGACAAGAAGTTAAAAGGAAGATCTATAATTCCTAGGCTTCTAAATTCAAGGCAACTTGATGTCCAAGCTTCTCATTTTAGGCTCACCATGAATCACAATGTTGAGGCAATGATGTAGGAATCCAAAGGTGTGAACCCTATTATTCATATGTGGTTGAAGATCCAATCTTCTACCCTTTTGGTCCAAAAGTTAAGTGAATCCATGAAGGTTGTTGAAATAGCAATGGTGATGGTATTGGGTTCAATGGAAGATGAAAGGACCTTTAGCAATTTAGCTTTCATGAAAAACAAGTTGTGCAACCGACTAACCACACATCTTGACTTGTGTGTCCACATGTTCACCCATAATTTTTACAATGTCATCAATTTTCCATATGATGTAGGCATTGCAACATGGAAGGAAGTATGCATGAGGTACCATGCAGATAGTTAGGTCTACCCACAATTTTTTTTAAAATCCAATTTGTCAGTCACGTTTTGTAAGCTATGAGGGCAAATTCATCTTTTGAGGCCTTTGTATTTTATTTTTCCAGAAATCCAAAAGGCATGTATGGTTTTTTAATGCATTGTGTGTAAATTATAGGTTTGATTATGAGAGCCATCTTATGTGCAAGATGTGTGGGTGTTGGGTTGGACGTTTCAAAGTTGGGATTTGTTTGTGGGATGTTATTGTGGGTGTAGGACTCCTCTACTACATGGGTAGGACCTGTCGAGGTCAGGGTTCAATTCCCCTAGAGGAGATCATGTTTATGTGTGTGTATTATCTTTATCTTACACTTTAAAGTGTATAGTCAAAATGTTGTCCTTGCATTCAAGCTGGTTGCAAAATTGTGCATATTGCCATATCCTAAGTAGCCAAATCTACTACCACTCCCAAACCCTAAAGCCAAATTTTCTACTACCTCAAAATACCATAGCCAATTTTTTCTATTCTAAACTTAAGTGCCAAAGCCAACTCTGCTATTCACTGGAAAAAACCATAGCCTAAATGCCATAAAAATTTACATTCTGTAGTCGTAAATTTAGTTATTAAAAATTTGATTATTGCAAAATGAACCCCACTGTCATCAGAAAGGAAGCCAGTTTGGCACTTGAGGAAATATTTTTAAAAAAACACTGGTGCCATCCCAGTTCAGGAGGAAATTTCACTGAGGATAACATACCTTTGACATACACTGAAGAAAATTGTACCTGTTCTTTATGCACATTTTTTTGCCTACTCAGGACCAAGCTTATGGGGATCTTTCTGTACAGTGCTGTGCACACTAAATGTTGTTTCTAGTTTCAACACACAATAACGTGTAGTAGGTTCTGCCCTTAACAATTGTACAGCACAAGACCAATATCTTTGAGCCTAAACATAGGTAGATCATGGGTTGGTAGGAGGTTAAGATGTATAAGCTGTCAGGATTCCAAATGCGGTAGGGAATATCTCCCATCCATTTACTGAGTGGAAGAGATAAACCCACTTAATCACTACATCAGTTTCCATGATTCTGTTCATCATGCAATTATTAGTGTTATAACACCAACTTTTATCCATTTGTTTCATCCCTTTCAATATCCTATCCTCCTCATACGATGTCAGACCTATTAGAACAAAAACTGATCATGTGGTACACCTCTAGTTTACTCAAGGCTTGGGAAATTGAGATCTGGGATTGAGTGTTGTTTCCTTTAGTTCTTTTCCTTTCTGAACAGGAAAATAGCAACTTAACTCAACCAAGGGTCAAGTCCATGTTTGCAAACTGTCAGATAAGAAGGGGAGAAAAGTGGAATGATGTCAAATTCACATCACAAAACAATTAGCCTGGCCTTTGCGGGTTTGTGGTTTGTTTCCTTTAGTAAGATGTTGATGTGCAACAATCAACAGATCAAATATGTGAGAAATTTCCTAGTGAATGTGGAAGACCTACCATATCGTTGTAAATGGTGCGGGACCTTACACCTATCATGATGTTAAGTGTCTTTTGCTCCTACCATCTTGTCCCAGGCCCCTTATTTCTGTGGTTGGCCCCCAACATGGAGCTTTAAACTACACCAAAAAAACTTGTTCATGTTTTTCCTTCGTTTTTTTAAAGGTAATTGTGGGGCAAGTATTGTGAGCAGTTTTGAGATTGTCCCTAGGGAGCATTACACTTATAAGGCCCTTCTTTCTAGGGAATAGGGCATCTTGAAAGCTGAATTTTATTATTGTAAATATTCATTTCAATAATTGGGTTGAACTTTTTTAAGGTGTACCAAAATTTTGTCACAATGTCATTTATTATATTATTTTACATATTATTATTTTATAATATTTTAAACACAAAATGCATGAAATTGATGAAATTGAAAATTGTGATGGTCTAAAATATTATATCATAAAATACTTGATATTTTTTATTCATTAATATTAATGTGGATCAAAATATTTGAAAAAAACTTCAGTAAACATTAGATTTTTTTGTCCTTAGTGATATACCTTCAAATGAATTCACTCAAGCTTTGTTTAATGTAAGGCTCCTCATTTTGAGTATTATGGTTGGAAGCTCTCCCCACCTAGGAAATATTTTCCCTAGCATATAGGGAGCTTATAACCATTGGCCCCTTTAGGGGGAGGCTTACCTTATTCAAATTGTTTACTTGCAAAGTAATTTGTTTCCTGTTGTTCATTTGGCTTTAAACTTGACAAATAATGTTCAGAAATGAAATGACCATACAATATTGTTTTCATATGGTTAGTGTAAATGTTGACAAACATTTTGATTGGGGAATTTGGTAGAAGTATGATAATGTAGACGGGCAAAAAGTTAATTAGAATGAATAAAAATAGGAATAGCTATAATTACACTTTATTATACTTTTCTGTTTACGTTACCGTACCTCTACCTAGAAGATGCTGGTTGAGTATCAAAGGAAAAATGAATAAAAAGAGGTCAGGCTTTTGAAAAGTGAGAAAAGCTTGTTGTACACAAAAGTTTCATTTTTCAAAATGCCCCACCTTTTGGAGGACAGATTGTATTTGAGGATGTGCCCTCTGAATAAACTTTTAAAAAATTATGCTAATGCTTTGCAGATACATCTTACCACATTCCAATGAGTATAAACGTACATATCCAGGTCACCCCTTACCGAGATACTAGGAGTGTTATAAATGGGCATGGGTGAACTGGCAACAAGGTTTTATTGGGTTGCTTGTAAACATTGTGAATACCTGTATTGTCCTTTGGATTAAATCAACGTCTCCAAGTACAAATTTAACACTGCCTAAAAGTTATATATACCCTGTAAATTAATAGGGGCAGGGTGAACCAGCACCCACGTTGGTACCATGGTTAAATTGCCAAAATCCATTTAAATTATTTCTACATATTACCAATATCCCATGCTTCGCCTAAATCCAGGTCTTTGAGTTCAAATTTAACATTTTTGGGGTTTAATATGACCACTAAGAGGCCTTACTCACAAAGGTAAAGGTACCTACAGCGCTGCCGAGTTAATGAAAGAGTTATATATGTACTTACCCACGGTACTTGCACTTATGGATCATACGCTTGATTTGTGATTGTCCTCTAAATAGAAAAGTTGCAGGTAAATTCGTGTGACGGCCAGATCGAGGTTTGCTGCAGCGCAGCTTCGTAGGCGACGTTGTAGTGATGATATCATGCTGGGTGTCATCTACATGTGAGCGAGCGTCAGATCTAGGGTACGAAGAACCAGCTGGTGCCGCCGCGTGGTCTAACACTCTGCAGCAGCTTGTGGCGTCATCGTGCAGGCACTATTTGCCCCAGCTATGCGATCGCACCCATTTTGTACCCCGACATATATGGTACGAGAGTCCCTGCAATCCCGTGGAGAAGAACCCGAGAAGAAGTAATCGTTCCAGGCTGCAATTAGCTGCAAGTTCGTCGGAAAGATTTTGAGATATTATATACTTGTTTGAATGATCCCCTCCGCGTGGTCTTACATGGTTATCAGGTTAATTAGTTACTACATCGAAGTTCCAGGTCTGAACCCTGCAATATTATTCAGGGAATAACCGGCCATGTACGGAAATGATGCGCTTGTTTTCATGCAGGTTCCTTAGGGTCTCTTTCCATTAGGTTGCTCTGAGCACAGTTATACATATTATGCTGTGATCGCAGCACCCAGAATGAAAAGCAATTGACGTAGGGCCTTGTTTCTTGCTGCATGGATAGTCCCTTTTCATTGGAGAGTTGCAAGTGGATTGAAAATATGTGATTAATCATGAAGTGATATGCTTGTTCTTATGAGGTTCTTTACTCTCTCCCTCTGATCTATGCATCCCTGTGTGTAACCCTAGTCATGACTAGTTAAGAAAGAGCCTTTCTTAAGATAGGTGTAATCTTACACATCGTCATTTGAAACTGCAACCTGGTCACAATATTAATCATTTGCAGGGTTTGAAATCCCTGAGCGGTCTCTGACCACTGGTTTGATGATCTGTAAAGATATGCCTGGTCCAAACTGAACATATATGCACTCCGTGTACTAGGGCTGACGTTCCGGCCTGGGAGAAGTAGCCTCTTGAGAGCATACAATGTTGTTGGCATGCCCAGTACTTAAATATGTATACAATATACATATTTTTATTACATATACTATTACATAGTTTTCGGATACTCTACGAGTGACGCTCACATTCAGGTTATGGCCAAGCACATTCTTGTGTTGTATTCGTTTTGGTTTTGCTGGAACTGATACAATTAATGATTTCCTTGTTAATTTTTTGTTGTGGAAACCTGTTTCTGTACTGCAATTACGTCATAGGCAAATATAAATATGACAGTAGTTAGAAGGCACTGGCAATAGTGCAGCTGGTTTCCTTTACTGAAAATAGCATGAGATGCAAGCTAGATATTTTACAGAATTAAAAAAAAAATACTGGGGTCACTGGGTCACGCAATCCTCGTCAAACCTAAGGCTTGGACAATGGACAGCACTGCCGAGTACTTTGACACTGTCCAATTGAGACATGAGCAGCAATCCATGCCTACGAAGAGGCAGCCTAGAGTCACCATTGATAGTAGACACAGTAAATTGCAGTACTGAACTTGCATTTGAAGTGGCGAGTAGATGGGTCTCAAACTGGTTCTGCAGTCAAGTTCAGCATTTCGGTTGCTGGGAGTGGGGAATATGGCCTGCTTCCCTACCTGCACATCTAGACCTAATATTCTCTGGATTGAGTAACTATATATCGACTTAGCTCATTGTTAGGTGTATGCAGCAGATCTCATGATGCAGTTACCTACTGCCAAGCAATTTTTGGCAACTTGCAGGTGATAAGTCTCAACAGCTGCTGGCACTAATAGCAGAGACAGAACATGCAATTCTGACTCCTGGCATATGCCTGAGATTGTAGATAGCTTGGCTCAGCGTTACCACAAGCTGAAGGTTCTACACGAGTAGCTGCAGATTCGATATCCTTGTTACTGACAATATTAGCTTAATGAAGGAAGCTGTCCACTTCATATAAATTCACTTTAGTGGTTGCAGATTTCTGTTAGGATTCGAGATTGGAGGCAAAGTTCAGAACTTCGGAGCAGAGCTATGGAAGGCAGTTACTGCAGAGTTTTTTTGATTTTATAGGCAATCCAGTTTCCCTAGTATAGTACTGCAACGTAGAATGCGGCTTACACAAGATGTCTGATTCCTTACACAGCGAAACTGTTCAAATCATCAGAAATATATGCTGGAAATATGTCTGTTACTGGTAGGGTGAGAATTTCCTAAATGATTATCGAAGAAAGTTTGACACAATTACCGCAGCTGACTGCAGTATCGTATTATATTTTCAAGGTAATATTTTCGATATTGTGTCAAACTTTCAATACTTTCATTCTCGAATGAAATTAATTTTCACAAAATCAATTCATTTTTTTCATTAATTGACTAATTCACCCTCACTGGTATTGCGCAGTAGGCGCAGAGCCTAACTATACTATATCCTTTTTTTAGTATGACTAGTGTAATCAGGTGATTAATCCTAGCAGTTTTAGTAATCACTCTGGAAATATTAGAGGGGCTGTAATCCAAATTCGTCAAGATTTATAAATTACATCATGCAGTGTAGAGTAGATGATGTGATTTAAATTGATAGAAATAAACCCAATTCATGTCAGTATATTTATGATAAGGTGAAAGCACATAAAATGCATAAAGAAAAAAATCTACTCTTGAATGCAACGTTTATTTGGTTCGTAGAATATTAGCGTGGAAATGTCAACCGTAACGCAAATGCTGAGATCATCTTTTCAACCTGCAACAGTACTGCAACTGGTCAGATGGTCTAAAGCTTAACAACAGAGTGCATAGGTCACATACAATACAAATATCAGGAGAACACACATGATACTTTGCACCAAGTAGAGCATCCTGGAGTTCTTGGATGCATATGTGATCATTTAGCCGTTTCAGTCGTGGCCCACATGTGATATTCTTCGGGATCATTTGCAGAATCCCTCGTTTTTCGCCACATGTTGAGCAGAGAATGGAATCCCTTGGTTGCACGCAGCTTGGCACGAATCGTCCACGACCTTACAGCCTTAGATAGAGACAGATAATCTATAATTAACCAGGACCTCTAATCTCACACAAATCCACAACGCTTAACGACTGGTAGGAGATATTCAAGACAAACGCAAAACTCCTCATGACAAGAAAACTAGGAAACGAGAAAATGTTCAGTCAAACGGAACATACCAAGATACATGAGCACTGACATCTGTAATTAAGTCAGAACCTGTCATGCAGTTAGAGATTCATCAAGTGCGCTGCAGGTTATTCGGAATTTATATCCTACTCTCAGCCTCGAAGACAAGCCCCAAGCCACATAACGCGAAACAAGAATCCAACGGTAGTAATACTGCAATTCTTACAAACTAGAAAAAAATCACAGACATTTTACGTTCTGGACAAGAATCCGCATGAGCGACGAAGTGAACACGCATCTAGTGGAGGAGCCTACTGAAACAAGACACACTGTAAAGTCGAGCGGCATCTGGTCGGCCAAGACTAAAGGCTCATGCGAGGATCGTGCCAAGCCGCGGCGACGGAGGGGGCCGCATTCGTGGGGGTCGAGCTAGCCTTCCATTGCAACTGGAGATCTCTTGACAACAGACTCTCTCGCTGCAGTAGCCCTGATGAGGCACAGAATCTCACAGTCAAATAAATCCATAGAGCCGCTATTATCGCATCCCTAGTTCATGTGGAAAGGATCATGAATATGGAGGCGTGCGCGTGTCTTGTTGCAGGTCTCAGAAGAATGCTAAACGCTGAGAGGGAAGAAGCGGACGCAAGTTAGAAAAACCACTGTGAGAGATGACTCAAGAAGTTTGGGAGGGGATCTTTATAGGGGCAGAAGAGATACGGTAGAACGACCCTTTGTAGACATGTGGCTTAATGTATAGGGCAGAAGAGCCAAGACTAGGTCCTTTGCCGAGTTCTTTCTGTGGAACAGCGCAATTACTGGGAGCCGTCACCAACCCCCGGGCCCCTGCCCGTAACTACCTGCCAGCTCACCCCAACAGATCAGATTCCTCGGCCACGAGTAGAAAGACGGGTGGCAGAAGAGACATAGGCATCCACAGGGTTCGCACATCCCGATATTGGTCGATTCCCATCAACAAAGTTAGGCAACTTGTAAAGTTCGACACAGCCTAGATATCATGGGGTTTTATAAAACTACAAATTTGGAGCCGATAATTAATGGCAGTCTAGCAACCACTGGCAAGGTCCACCCACACAAGCCCAAAACCATTATTCCTGGATTCATACAAATATGATACACAGACTATTAAATATAATGTACTTCTACGATCCTGCAACTCATTAGAAAATCAGATGAGATACGACAAGAGGGTACCTTTCGGCTGGCGAAAGACTCCCCTATCATTGGCCGGTGATGCAGCGAATCTCACCACTAGAACATGAGCTGGGACGGGGGCTGCGGGGGCGGGGGGGTTGGATTTTATCTATTTGCAAACTTGAGGCAGCAGAAGTTGTAATTGTTCTAACCAACCGTGAAGAGGTAACGCTTATGTACTACACCTGACATTGTCAAAGACTACGTGTCCACGTACCTGGAGTTCTCCAATTGGTAAAAGGCACTGTACGAGGCTGATCATTGTACTATTTGTGTAACGTGAACAACTTCATTCTGGACCCGTTGGCAAAGATGATGACAGAGAATCTGACGATTTGCACCCATTGGTCCAGCGAAGAGCACCCGCACAACCTAAATTTAGTTCATTCAATTTTATAAATAGAGGCATAAGTCCACCGACCACAAGCTTGACGGGACAAGAGCCGTGTAAGTCCCTCCCTCCTCCCTCCCATGAACTTCGTCGACTAGGCGCCAGAAACTTTGTTGCTCATTAAACATTGTGCATTGAAATATTTGTGCGCTTATAATATCTTGAATTGCGTTTGTTGATATTACAAAGTTTTAATCATAATCAGCTCAATTGTTTCACAATCCATTTCACTAGTTTTCTCAATCACTTGTTCATAAACCTTTATCAATATACATGATTTTGATCAACAAGTTTGGATGCTTCACAATGCATTTGACTATCTATTTCGATCACATGTTGTTAAACTTTTATCAATATACATGTTTTTTATCAGTAAGTTTGGTTGTTTCACGATACATTTCACTATCTTCTTCTATCACATGTTGTTAAATTTTTATCAATATACATGATTTTCATTAACAAGTTCACTTGTTTCACAATGCATTTGACTATCTTTTTTGATCACATGTTGTTAAACTTTTATCAATATACATGATTTTCATCAATGAGTCTAGTTGTTTCACAATGCATTTGACTATCTTCTTCGATCACATGTTGTTAAACTTTTATCAATATACATGATTTTCATCAACAAGTCTAGTTTTTTCACAATGCATTTGATTATCTTCTTCGATCACATGTTGTTAAACTTTTATCAATATACATGATTTTCATCAATGAGTCTAGTTGTTTCACAATGCATTTGACTATCTTCTTCAATCACATGTTGTTAAACTTTTATCAATATACATGATTTTCATCAAAAAGTCTAGTTGTTTCACAATGCATTTGACTATCTTCTTCGATCACATGTTGTTAAACTTTTATCAATATACATGATTTTCATCAACAAGTTCATTTGTTTCACAATGCATTTAACTATTTTCTTCAATCACATGTTGTTAAACTTTTATCAATATACATGATTTTCATCAACAAGTTCACTTGTTTCACAATGCATTTGATTATCTTCTTCGATCACATGTTATTAAACTTTTATCAATATACATGATTTTCATCAACAAGTTCACTTGTTTCACAATGCATTTGATTATCTTTTTCAATTGCATGTGGTAAAGTTTTTATCAATATACAAGATTTTAATCAACAAGTTTTGTTATTTCACAATACATGTGATTAACTTTTTCAATCACATGTTGTTAAACCTTTATCAGTATACATGATTTTGATCAATAATGTTAATGTTAATCATTATATTTGTAAAAATGTTTTCGTGTAATTCTCTTTTGTATTTTATAATCAATTATGTTTTGAAATAACAAATCATTCAACCATATTGTGATGTATTTCTAATTTTTCAAATGTTCAATTACTTGCTATTAAACTTTCCAATGACACATGAAGTTTATCGATCACATGTTGGTAAACCTTTATCAATCTATCTATAATTTCAATACAATATATAAATTATTTGCACTTAAAATTTACATGTGCAAAATCTTTTATTTTAACTATATATTTAATTAAAATATATAATTTGTTCAATTATAAAATAGACATGATAATTTCATTTTTTTCAAAATGTTTCAATTGCATGTTATTAGATTTATGCATCAAATGAAAGTTTTCAGCCACATGTTAAACCTATTTTAAAAATTAACTCAAACACAATCTATTTATTTTCACGTAAAAAATATTCTATTAAATAGATCTAAATTTCAAAAATTTGAAAACAAAAAATCATGAAATAAATTATATGATCTCAATTCATGTCTTTCAAATCTGATTTTTAACTCCATCTTGTTAAATTGTCATTAAAAGTTGGTCCTATTGCAATGTTAATCAAACTATAATTTGACATTTTCATGTAAAATGTTGCAATTTTGACCAAATTTATATTTTTCACACATCTCATTGTTCAAACTTACATTGTTAAATAATTTCATTTCTTTTAAAACATTTCAATGCAACATGTTGTCAAATTTAAATTATAAATTTGGTTACATGTCATTCATAAATAAGATTTACATAATTTTTTTCATTTATAATGAATATATTTGTAATTTTTTTAATTGTATGCATGCATCAAAATTAAATGTTTTTATTGAACATCTTAATTACAAAATCAATCATTTATATTGAATATTTATGTGTAATATGTCATTCATTTCTAATCATTATAGTTGTAAAATAATGTATCTTTTAACATGGTTGAACTTTATTTTTTCAAAGTTTTCAACCAAATGCTATAAAGTTTGAGCTCTACCAAAAATTGGATTGCAATGTATCATTTTTTAATTTTGAACATTTAATTTTTTGAATACAATTATACATGATATCATTCATGAACATAATCATAATATCCATAAAATAAAATATCATGAACTACATATTATGATAATTGACCATATGTTTCAAACTTTTAATTTCAAACCAACACCCAAATTTTTAAATTAAAAGTTGATGAATTAATACTATTCATTTTTTTCAAGTTTTTAAACCATTCAATATTATGTATTTATACATAATGACATAATTTACCCATTTCACATTGTTTCCTTCAACCTTTTCAATCATACATTGTTGATTTAACTTAACCAAATAATGTATAACATTACATTTACATGGATTGGATGATCATCCAATTTTTAATGATCAAGTATGATCATAAATGTATATATCAATGAACATAATTTGAATTATTTCCAAAAAAAATCACATATTAATTTTTTAAAAAATAAATTACCATTCATTATTGTTAACATTTACATGTATTGTATACATCAACATAAATCTACATTTTTTTAATTAAAAAATAATTATTTACTGTTATATAAGATCTTGGAAAAAGTTGATTATGATATTAGTCATTTACAAGTGATCTTCACAAATAATTTCACTTATTTACTAACATTTACACAAGTGCATCATAATAGTCAACTTTTCACTATCACCATAATTTGTGTGCATGTAAGTAATCCTAAATTCAAGTTTGTTCTTCACATTTGTGCTTGTGTATCTTGTCATTCATTTCACATTTTTTTATAAAAAATAAATTATTCAAGTTTAGACATTATTTGTTGTAAACCTCCTATTAAACAAGTTTAATATAACACCAATCATTTTCAATATAACATCAATCAGATTCAGTCCTGCGAGGATGAGACCCGAGAGGTACGCATGTTGCATCATCAGGCTGCCGCGGGACCCTACCATGTGCAGGAAATGGCTGACGTGTGTTCAGCCTGGGCACCGGTGCTTTTGGACAATATTGTAAGAGCAGTGAGCTACGAGTTACTTCACAGTAGGTACTTCCCATGACGTGGGATGTTTGTGAACACTGCTTTGGGTCCTTTTCCGGGTTGGTAGGTGCCTTTTAGACTTTTTTTGGGGGGCTGCACTTGTTTACAGGGTTGCAGCTAGTTATTTTGAGACTAGAGACTAATTAGGGTATGTGGGCAGGTGTACCTTCACCTTCTTCAGTGTTGCCTTTTCAAGTGACCATATTTCACCCAGGAAATATTAAATTTGGACTCAGAGTTTACAGTGTCTTTTTGAGGAATTTCTGTTTGTAGCTTAAGTGGCTATCATTGATTGGAAATGTTAAAAAAGTGATGATCATCCCTAGGGAAAATGAAGTACAAATCTCCTTTAATTATCCTTCTATATGTTTGGCTACACAATGAAAACCACACACACAAATTTGGAGATTTCCATATATGTATATATCACTTCTGGTGACTGAAAACCTGCAAAATCACTTTTTTAATGAAAAGTTTCAATTTCTAGTTGCTTGCCAGTAGAAAAAAGGCTGCTCGGAGACCCTGATCTATTCTAAAGACAAGATATTCACTAATGAAAGAAGTAACTCAAAAGATTTAGGGTCTTTACTACTTTAGGTGCTGGTCACAGGTTTTCTTTTTCAATGTTGCCAATAGTGGACTGGCGATCATCCATGAGAGGAATGAGCCAAATTCGTTTTGATGACCTCTAGGAATATATTGTCTAAATATGGCGACTTCAGAGGTGTTTTTTCCTCAAAATATGGCAACTTTGGCACTTTTTTTCCCAAAAAAATCCTTTGTGCAGTTAGCTCTGGATTTTACTTGTCGGTGCAAAAGAAAAAAACACTGGTGCTGGTTCAAAATCACTGACAGGCAAACTCAAGATCTTTTTGCACATAAGCAAATTTACAAGACTCTAGGTGAAATTAGAATGTAAAAGTACATTGCATACATAAGATCCTCAGAGTGGATGTCTGTGTTTTTTTGGTTGTCACCTATTCTTAAAGTATCCACAATGGGTGAGATAATTATTCTTTTTAAAAGCTCAAATTAGCTAAAATTTTATAATTTGGCAAATAAATTCATACAAAATTATTGAGTTAATTTGTTTCTACCATATTTAGAGAGGCAGCAGCTACGTGATCTTGCATATTATACTGAGGAGACCATTTGCAAGGCAGAACCCTTTCACACCACATGAACAAGCAAGGACGTTTCTCTCAGCGTCATAAGGGTAAGTGGAGATCAGCAAGTGGGCTTCGAATATTAATAGAAGAAATTAACGAGGAACATTATTAGGTAGTGTTTCAAACGGCAAGCGACAAAGAAAGTCAATAGTGTGTTGAAATGAAGTGCTAACATACCAAACACATGAATTCAGGATGGAGAAAGGAGGTAACTTGCGTTCCATCCTCTGGCCTGGTTCCAAAATCACCTGGGAGGACGGTGACACTGGACACCACTGCCTAGTATTGTCAGGAAAAGTTCAATGTCTCCAAGTACATAGGCAATTAGCTTGAGGGTATATATACTTTGATGCTTCGATCGCAACGGTGGGTCTGGGGGAACAACAGTCACAAGAATCTGATTTGAAGGGAAAAGTTGAATGCATGAAGAAAATCAGTTGAATTGGCAAATCACAGGGCTGGAAAACCACAGCCAGTGTTGGACAACTTGGGACCACATGGAAATGCCCACAGCCATCTTTCTCTCTCTCTCTCTCTCTCTCTAATCTTCCTTTTCATACTCTACGTGAGATTCTGTGTGAAACTATGGATTTCCCTTGCTAGAAGATATGATTTGATGGGTTGAACATCTCTGTGTTGGGTGGGTATATCAGTTGGGTACTGGTAAATACCAATATTCGAAAAATGTATCAGCTGGATAAAGGTGTATAGTTGTGGCTTTGAAAAAAATCCAAAACAGGGTAAAAGGACTATGTAGGCTTATCAATCTAGGAAAATGACAAACATTTACCATTTACCTTGTTTGTATGGCAAGGGTAGGGACAAATATTTCATCATTTACCCTACACAGTACTATGCAGATGTGAGCAAGTAAATGTGAGTAAAAAACTTATTCACACCACAATGACATATTTTGAAGTTGAGAAAGACAATTACTTGTGCAATGCCAAAACATGGACACATGAAATTTCAAACCTCCATCAAATAACTAACAAAATAGAATCCTCTTGAACCAATCAATAGCCTTAAGAAAGCATTCTTATAATTTGGGAAATAGTAGTAAAATCTAAAGAGATTTCAAAAGCATATTATAAGAATTTTGTTTGAAAAGCAATGTAATAAACATGGATAAAATTTCAAAAGAAAAAATTTGCAATAGTTAGTTGCCATGCATCAAAACCACATGCATTGAAAACTACATGTATAAATACATATGATATATAATGATTTTGGCATATACCTATACCCCCTTTGGGTAACAAGTCTCTTTAAAGGTTGAAAGTTGAAAGTAACATGAATACAAATCATATGCATATCATAATGATTTAATTCCAATGATGATGATACATTGAACTCAATTTAGGCAAACAACTTTAGGTTTTATAAGTTGTCATCATAGATTGGACAATTCCAAATTGGAATTTATTTAACCCATTTTGAAATGAAGAGTATGGAAAGGTGTTTTATTGGATTTTTGCTTTTTGAATTTTTTTTTTCCTTCCAACACCATATTTACAAGAAGATTTTGAATACCTTCTTCACCGATTTGGACGCCATTTGTTTTTTAATTGAATTTGATGTCATTTTAACTAAATTTGAATCTAATTGTTAAATTGAATTTAGTTGAATTGGAATCAATTCAAATTCCATTCAATATATTTAATCAATTCAAGTAGCATTGCAATGTTGTTCACATCTCAATTTCACAAAGAAATGAATTAGTGTTTATCATTTCAAGAATCTTCTATTTTATTTTTTGGTTATTTTATCATAAGTTAATGGTGGCTATTTTATTGTAGGCTATTGTAAACTATTTTTGGTTATTTTAACATAGGCTTCTTTTGGTTATTATATCATAAACTATTGTTAATTATTCTATCATATGCCATTTTTGACTATTTTAGGTCATTTTACCATGGGCCATTTTGGGTTATTTTATCAAAGGTTATTGTTAGATATTTTAAGTTATTAACCATAAACTATTTTAGGTTATTCTTGGCTATTTTATTGTAAGCCATTATTAGTTATTCTAGGCTATTTTACCATATGTTATTATTGACTATTTTATGTTATTTTACTTTAGCCTATTCTTGGCTATTTAATTGTAGGCTATTATTGATTATTCTAGGTTATTTTACCATATGTTATTATTGGTTATTCTATCATAAGTTATTGCTAGTTATTTTAAACTATTTTTGGTTATTCTATTGCAAGCTATTATCGGTTATTTTAGGCTATTTACCATGAGTTATTTTTTATTATTTTATCAGTGGCTATTATTGGCTATTTTAAGCTATTTACCATAAGCTATTTTTGGCTATTCTATCATAAGCTATTATTGGTTATTGTTATCATAGGCTATTATTTGCTATTATAAGCTTTTTATCATAAATTAATCCTGACTATTGTTGGATTTTTTATTGTAAACTATTATCGTTGATTTTATTGTAAGTTATTATTAACTATTTTATCATAGGTTTTATTATTATTATAGGTTATTCTTAGCTATTTTAAATTATTTTATTATAGGATATTCTAGGTTGTTCTTAGTTATTGTAAATTATTTTACCTTAGGTTATTTAACCTTAAGTTATTATAATATGTTTTTAAGTTAGTTTAGATTATTATACCTTAATATATAATAACTTATAATAACATAGAATGACCTTGGATAATTTAAAATATAACTTGAAATAACATATAATAGTTTAAATAAAAGAACCTTAGGTATAACCTAAATTATAATAACTTACAATAATCTATAATAATTTAGAATATAACTTAAAATAACCTAAGGTAACATAAAATAACAAAGGATATAACCTAGACTATCTTAGAATATTTAAAACATGAACATAAAAATAAACCCATTACCATAGTAAATTATAATAATGAATTATGTCAACTAATAATGAAACATGATGTTCACATAATGACCCTATAGTAAAATAACTCCAATTAGGGTGAAATTGTTAAAATACATGAACTTATTTCAATATTGTTAAAGTCCCATAGTGATTTAAACTAATGAATTACACCCCACTTTTGTACTACTATTGGGTTCATGTTATTGTTGTCTATTGTTTGTGTATCATTTTCTTTGGTATGCATATAAAAACCAAAGGATTAAGCCCAAAAAATAATTAAAGGCAAGGATTTTACAATCAATCAATGTCCTTATGTTGTTTTATGCAAACACATGATTAGTTTTCAAGTAAATATCACTGTTGGAAAACAATATTCAAAGGTGATTTGGGCTTTCAAACCTCAAAACCTTAAACGTTAAACCCTAAAACATTTCAGTTGCTTGCTCATTTTTGGAATCATTGTTAGATTATTATAGTTGGTCATCATTTTTGTTTCACATATTATAGGTCATATGGCTACAAGGCATGGGTGTAGTCGATCATTAAGTAGCAAGATTCCACATGTTTAATGGTTATGCAAAGTAGTGGAGGTTAACACCATTGGTTTCACATTGTTAAAGATTTTGGTTAATTTTGTGATTTGTTTTTTAATAATTGTAAGGTTCAATGGACATAATTAGGTGTCATTTATGTGGTGTTTCAATTATCAATGGCGATCCAATTCACCATGTTTTGTGTCTAGTCAAACCCATGTTTTAAATCTTATACCAAACTTTTTTTTATTGGTATTCATTAAATTGTGTCACTATTTTATCTTTGAAATCTTCCAATTTGCATGTCTAATTGTTTGAATTTTGCATTATTATAAATGTGCATGTAATAACATTTAATTGTGACACTGCCTTCATCAAGTATATGCTCATTTTCAATTTAAATACTAATTATTTTTAAGGTCATTAATCTTTTTTTTGTATTTTGTCAATATTGGCATTTTAAAAACCCTAATCATTGACAATAACCTTTCATTTAGTGAATGCCAAAAGTAGCCAAATTGATGGTATGTTAATTAGCTTTCAATTTTTTGTTTATTTATTTATGTGTTGCTTGTTGAATTTTAGAAAATTGGATATTCAATACAACACATGTTGGTGGTGAATGTTTTTTAAATGTTAGCTAATGTTATCACTAAATTTAACCTTTCTTTTTTATGACTTAAAAGAAACCATACTCCATTGACCTTACTCTTAATGCTTGACTTAAATAGTTCTTCATCAACCTTTAAGCAAATTCAAAAACCTAAACCCAAATATATAACTCCATTTCAATGTCATGGTCATGAAGTTTTAGGTAGATGTGATATCTACACAAAACCCTACTTCTACATTGTGCAAAAGTTTCTGCATCCCTTTTCATGTTTTGTTTGTAATTTTTATTAATCGTGTATGGACATTTTATGATATTTTGTATCAATTGCAAAAGGAAGGTCTTGGTAAACCATGATCTTAATTCGTTGTGTTCTTGCATAATTACTTATTTTCCTATCCTAGGTGATAGAAATGAAAGGCTTAAGATTAGGGAATCAAGGACATACCTTGTTTTTGCCATTAGAAGAAGCACATCCCATCCAAAGCTTATCTACAATAGTTCTACAAATAGCATGAGACTTCTTCATCACAATGTTAATTGAATGGCATTTCTTTAATTATGTAGATTAAAACAATGTGTAGGAAAAGAAAGAAGTCGAATGAGTTGATTCTCATACAATTTATGTTTTAAGAGTTTTGGGTTCATGATATTTTGATTATCTTAATTGGAATAGTAACTGCTGCAACATCAAACCCTAAGTCGTTAAATCTTGATCCTAAAATGGATCAACAAAACTGAGCTTCGATTGGTTTTAGTTAGCGAATATTTCCCCATGGTTCTATGGGTTCTTTTGGAATGAAATAAACAAAAATTAGAGATCCCGAATTCTAAAACAAAGCTACATAATGAATGGCTGAATACAATTGCACATTCATTTAGAACATAAAGTTGATTACAATGTGATGCAAAACTAAAAATCTATGAACTTTTGACAACTTGGTACAGCTTTAAGAAAGAGACTAGAATTGACTTTCCAAATGGTGCAGAACCTAAATAGAACTTTACGGCAAGGATATCCTAAGTTGGAGGAAAACTTTGCACGAATTAAATTGGGAGTTGTAGGAGAACTCTATAGCAAGGAAATTACAACTTCAAAGAGAACTCTACTTGAAAGAAATTACAAGTTTCTAGGAAATTCGCTTTATGGTAAAGAAATGCAAGTTGCAGGACGGTAAAAAGAATTCAAACCTATCAAAAGGTTTCTTCACACTTTTGTGTAGTCGTCTTTGCATTTGAGAAAATGTCTTCACATCTTTGTATAGCATTGAACACTTCGCCATGACTTAGTGCAGCTTTGAACGCCTCCTTTTCATGCTCCAATTCCTCTACCTATTTTTTCTCCTCATATCAAGAAGAAGAAGAAGGAAATAGAAAAGACAAATGTAATTAGAACATGAAAAAAGATGTGAAAAGAGATGGGAGAGGAAACCTAATTTCAAATTGTCAAAATTGAAACATTCTAATGAAAAGAGAAGAGGTTTCTGACTTGGAGAGAAGTGATGGAAAGGAATGGAGGAAAGAAAGGGGGGAGGATGAGGGAAAAAGTGGAAGGTATAAAGAGGGGCGCATTACCATATGCTGCCACCTCTTTGTTTCCACCCCTTGTAATTATGATTATGAAGATGACAACAAGGTTTTTCTATTTTAATATTGTGATTATGTTAAAGTGGCGATCGTCCATATGATGGTTTAGACAGAATTTTAATATATTTATTGGCAGCCTATTAAAACTTATAATAAAGTTTTAGCGATATTGGAAGTTTTTTTTTTGAAATATGGTGAATTTGGGCCATTTTGCCCATGAAAAATCTTTTGTAGATGAAATCGAAATTATTTTTTTCATGTCAAAATTTTGACGACATTTCAACCAAAAAAATATAGCATGGGCAATGATTTTTTTTTAGGTGTCACCAAATTCTAGTCATTTTTTTATACTCTAAATATATTTTTTAAAACAGTAATTTGGAAATAATATTTTAAGATAATGCAAAAGGAATATATTAAACTAATTCAAAAAGGATGTTCTAAAATAATTAAGAAAGAATATTCCAAAATAATTCAAAAAGAATATTGCATAATAATTTGGAAAGATTTTTTGGAATTATTTAAAAGGAATTATATTCCAAAATTATTTAGAAAAAATATTTCAAAATAAATTTAAATTCAAAATTCTTCGAAAATATTCCAATAAATTTTTTTAATTATAAATTTAATAAATTTAGCTACTTTATATTAATATGTGACGAATAATATCCTATTGATTTCAAGGTTTGATGTTGTTTGAGTTTTTTGTTTTGAAACTCTTAATTCTAAAAGTCTTGTAAGACTTGTGTCACTCTAAAGTCTTGAAATTTTGAAGGATTATTGGTTGTAAACTTTAATGTGCACAATGTAGAGGTTTAAGGTTTAATGGTTGTAGTCTACAGACTATAGTGTAGAGCATAGGGTTTACTAGTCACTAATAGCAAAGTTAGGGTTTACTAAATATTGACAACAAAGTCAATGGAAACTGATGATGTAAATAACCAAACTAATGATAGGGCTAACATGTGATAAATCTTTAATATCTAACACTAATTCAATTGTAATTTCTATTTTTGTACATGTTTAATTTTAGTTATGCAAAATCTGTAATAGAAATCCATACATCATCTATAATCTTTCAACAACCACATGTCCTAGAGCCCAAGTATATGCACAATCATAAATCTGTCATAATTTTATCACAGTTTTATTTTTCATACTGATACATAGGGAAGAACAATAGATACTAGAAAAATTACAGAAAACAAAAGATAAAAGATCATGGTTTAACAACTATGTACATCCTTAAAAAAAATTATCTTCATATTGTTCTTTCTATTGTTTTACTCTCTCTTGTCTTTACATTCCCACATTGGTACTCACTCTTGGAAAAGAAAAAAACTCCCACAATAATTTGAATTCCACCTCAACAATCTTAATCTCACCTACCTTGTAACTACTAAGTCACTTGCTCTATCTAGCTTGTTTCAAAATAGACATTACAATTATACCTACTCTTTATGCTTATATGGTATGATTACTACAGTATAATCTTGCCCTTAACAACGAGGTGAATGTATTTCTAGGCATCAGAATAGGTGTGACACCTAAATTGAAAGAGGAGAACATTACACCTTGAATCATGATTGGTGTGCATTGTATGAACTACTACACCAATATCGCAATCCAAACTCTTTCTAAAATGTTTACATGAAAATTGAGCGTGTGCTGCAAAGTTTGTATGCATCCTTCTTTCACAATCCAAAGAGAACCCAAGAGTTTCTTCTTATATATAGAACTTAATTTTGAAAGTCTTTTGAAAAGTCCAGAATTAACAATCGGCCATTTGAAAGTTGGCAAATTTTTATAAACACTTTCACTTGGGAGCCACCAAATGATGTAACAACAAATATTAACAATATTTGGCTTCCCTAGATGATCCAACAAATACCATATGTTAACAATATTTTGTGTCAAATTTGATAATTCTTGAAGTCATACTTTTTACTAATTTTTGTATTATGTGGATCATGCCACATTTTCAACTTTGTTTTGCATTTGGTCACCAATTTTTTACTTTGTACTGCCATAATTTGTTTACTTCTAAATTCGACATCAAAAACATGCTTGTAATAAAAAATCTTTTACCATAAACTACATATAGTAGCCTAGTTTCTCCAAAAAATATAGTGAAGTAAAATTATTTTTAAGCTTGAAATCAAAGAGGATGCCACTTGTTAGCCAAAGATTAGCAAGACATAGCCACCTAGGCTACCTAAAATATTCCTTAAAGAAAACACTAGATAGGCTTGAAAAATAAGGAGGCATGTGGGAGCAAGTTTTCCCTAGTGTTAAATAGGTAGGTTTTTTATTTAATTCATAAAGGTTTGCATGTGAATGGTGAAAGGTCCCTTCAATTGATGAAAACATCTTGCGTGTTGGGATGTGTTGTCAAATCCAAAAAAAGAAAAGTTGGGATGTGTTGTCAAATCCAAAAAAAGAAAAGTTTGGATTGTTTTACAAATGGAAGCAATTATTTGGGGTTATTTAAAAAAGACTCGACTTTGCGTTCAATGATTTTGAACTTTGATAAAAAAAAATTCATCCAAGTGGAATGGCATTTTATTTTTTTAATAGATCATGTTTGGTGATTGGTATTTTTTATGTTTCACATATCACATTTGGTGATTTTGTTTCTTCAAGATTTTTGTTGGGTGGAAAAAAAAAGACATGATGGGAATCTAAATTCATTGGAAATGGTTATAGTATTATTATTCTTCATGAATATAATTGTGTTCAAATTCCAAGTGAAAATTTTCACAAGGCTTCAATGAATGACAAGCCTTGTGAAATGGGGTGCGGGAGCAAAACATCCTAGTACCATATGAGTGACCAAGAAAATAGAACAAAAGATGAACAAATGTGAAATGAAAATTTAATATGAATCATCCAGAATTTGTTGTCTATGACAAGTTAACATCATAACAATGAATGGGCACATGAAATTTTGCATACTAGTTTTGAGAACTTGAATTTTCAAATTGATGGCACTTCTATCACGATGCATTAATATTGGTGTCCTGAGACATCAATCTATGTGCCTATTACTTGTGTTATCTTTCATCACACCATCAATCAAGTGCAAATACAATGTTTTAAAGCTATAACCAAGCTCAATGACATTGAACTTGAGAACTAGTTTCATGCACAAGATGTCATGGATGCTTTGGGTTTGGTTTATATGCCTGAATATTAGATTTTAGCAATTACAATAGTACTTGATGTGAGTATTCTAGGCTTGTAGTTTTCTTTCTTCAAGATTACAATGATGACTAATGTTCAATGGGCTATGGACCAACCAATGGATCTATATCTTATGTTCAGACATTGAAATAAGTTTTTTAGAAGTTAACATGTTTTATTATTTGCCCAACTTTCTAAGTTCATGAAAGTGGCAAAATATTAATTCTTCAAAATACATTTCAAAATCCACTTTGTCATGAGAGTTTAAAGATAAAAAGATATTGAGGCCATTATTAAGTTCAAGTGCATAATTTCCCTTTGTCTTCACATTGTTTAAATCAACAAATTAATTTTTGTGATAATTGCATAAAATTTTCAAAAATATTAATACATGATACTAAATCATGATTCTTGAAAACTTGACATTAAGGACAAATGTTTGTATTGAATCTTAATTGTCTTCCCAATTTTATCCATAACTTGGTTCAAATTTTCTTTAATATTAATAAATAACTTGTTTCAATGGTCCATCTTTGTCTTCACATTGTCTAGATCAACGTAATAATTTGTATCAAATATTTTTTCTAAACTATTATAAAAGTAATTATTTGTCTTGGATCTTTGTATTTACAAATTTATCCATTATATCAAATTTTCTAAACTAATCCTACTAAATCTATCAATGTATCAAATTTAATTTCTGAAATAACAAATATTAAGTACTAGTATATGTAATCAATATACTTTGAACTTGTGAAAAGTCCAAAATTAACAATTGACCATTTGGAAGTTGGAAAATTAAAGAAATTTAACTTTCATATGGGAGCCACCAAATGGTGCAACAATAAATATTAGTAATAACACATATTTAATTACTTTATGACTAAATTGTTAATTTTGGACTTTACCCAACCTAGCGGATGGTATGAACTCCACTTGGTGGCCATTAGATTTAAGAAATGTAACTTTATATTCAAGTAAAGACAACAATATTGCATCCATGTATACATTGAGTCTCAAAAGAATCCATACCAATTTTTTTCTACGACATTTTCAATCATTATTTTTAATACATTAAGGGACACAAAGCGAATAACAAATATAATATGCTAGTTTCAAAATGAATATATTCATATGATGAAAAGAGTATTTTGCCCGATGCTTACCAAGTGAAAATTATAGGTTATTCATTATCAAGGTTAGAAGTCAAATTGTATTCCTATTCATGAAAAACAAAAATTCTATTTACTAAATTAAAAAAACTAGGCACATGTGCCAATTCATTAATCATAATAATGTCTATGGATCCAAAGTTGTTATTCATACTATAATAGAATCAATTATTATATTTGGCAATTATATGCTATGAATGAGAAAAGTAGACACCTATGGCCATTAGGGATTAGGGTTAAGGTCCCCCAAAAAAATCGATAGTTAGTATCTAAGAATATACATACACAAATTTTTGCAATAAACAAATTCCTTAATACCACATTAATGCCACATATAAGTTTTTACGATCAAAACATTGTTTTAAAATATGCCACATCCGACACAAAAAAACCCAAAAATAGAAGAAACTCATAATAAATTTGGAGTCAATGCCATGAAATAGAAAAAACAAATGTTTGGTGGCCATTAAGGATTAGGGTTCAAGTGCAACAACAAAGATCATTGATCATGATTATGAAAAACATTGTACATGAAATTATCTACAATGACAAAATTACACCTTGTCAAATACAAAAACACAACAATACATTATTCCACTACTAGATGATACATCAAATAAAAATAATTAAAATGTATTAATAATATAGCCAATAATCTCAAAGAGAAACTCGTTCCATTGAATTTTAGAGAAAGGCAACCATGCCTATCCATGAATCCAAAAATGGTGCTCATAGTGAAACATTTTTTAGTAGATTAAAATTTTGTATACCATTTGTCCTTGTGGCCACTAGGTGCAAAAAAGTAGATTATTGGTTTGAAAAATGAAGCATTAGAGGTTCAATTTTTAACCTCACCTAAAAGCACAATTATTAAAAAATTCACACATTAAAAAACACCAATGCTAACAATGAATAAGAATCAATGGATTGTTACTAATTATGGATATTCAAAAATAATTATGAATAATTGATATATTATAACTAAATTCATTAAATAACACTAATAATAATAATAATAATAAGTAACAGAATAATAAAAGTGTAATCATGATCTAAATGAAAAAACACAAAAAGAAAAAACAAATATTTCATTGGGGTCAGCAACATACTTTACAAATTATTGGATGCATTACCAGCCTCAAGATTCACTTTTGCTTGAGAAGAACAACTATTAGGAATAATAATTTGATTTTTTTTTTCATATTTTTCCGTGAAGGAAAAGAAAAAAAAATAGTTACAATCTCAAGCCACTATTCTATTCTAGACCTACCAAATTACATTTCCACTTGCTATTCCAACAATCTTCATACAAATGTTGTTCATCCAAATTTGACCTTTTCTTCACTAGTACCCACCACTACACCTTCACCACGTTGAAATTTTCATTTTGATCATCCTTGACAACATCACTATGTGTTCTTCCCAACTAAACAGGGACAAGGAGAGGATCATGAGGCCTCATGAGAACAAAATCTCCATTGTTGATATCTCTAAATGAGGTGTATGTAGGAGCCAACTTCAAGTTCTTGGGCCCACAATAAGGATGAATGACCGGATCTTCCAAATCAACAACTAGTGTTATGGACGACAACTTAGCTCTTACATAATTCAACTTCCAATTGCTAGAAGGCTTTGCCTTCCAAAAAAGTGGACCCTTGAATAGGCAAAGGTTTTGACAAATGCAATAAAATATCCTCCTAATAGTCCACATATGGACTCATCTTCATTGCATAAGTTGTGTTTTGTTCAATGTTTTGTTTCCAAAATTCCATGTATTTAGATAGTTTAGCACTAGTAAACTTCTCCTTCTCCACTAACCTCACTGCATCATGGCCCCAAATTGAACGATGTGAACAAGGTTGGGCTCCTAAGTAGGCATCTTTGAAGATCCATCCGCATTAGCTTTCCATAATCAAATTAGAGGCCCTTTTATGGGACTCCAAATGTTATCGATTAATGAAATTTTGTACTGCATCACAAACCAACCAGATGAATCCACAAAAAATCTAAAAAGATGCATATTAGTACGCCCTCCAAGGTTTCTAGACCATCCTTTAAACAACCAAGGACCCATGTTTTAAAATCTAGAATTTTTTTAATCAACTGTAAAATGAAAGGTATCTTTTACAAAACCATGAAAGCCTTCATCAAATCTACCAAAATATAATTGTTTTGCTTTCTCAATTTTTTTGGTTAAATACCCAAAGCATCCATTAATCTTTTTCATGTGTATGACCAACCACAAGGAATCCTAGTTTAACTTCCTCAAACATTTCCCTTGTCATCAACAATGACAAAAATACTAACAAATACCTATTTTTATTATCCTTCACATAGTTATCAATTTGAAACAAGAAATTTATTGGCAACAATTTGGGGCCCACATTTTCACTTGGTGTCTTTAATTCAATTGTACAACAAGATTTGCCTTGCAAAAAATGTGCGAAAAACGTGTTTTGGGAAAGGTGCTTGAACAACATTTTGGACTCACAAGTTGGAGCTTTTTCCAAAGTTCAAAAATCTCGCAACAATGACCTAATTGTAAAATTGGGATCATTAGGCCACAACTCATTGGAATATTACGCATATCTTTCATTACCATGACCATGAGCTATCATATTCGTCAACATAATGGGCAATTGTCCAAGCACACAAATCATTTTGTTTACCACCTACAACCTTGGGAGTGCAATTTTTGCACACTATAACAAAAGGTGTCCCTATACGCCAAGTGATTTCACTAGATTTTGAGTGAATTCATTGGTCTTCGTAAACCGGGATTAGTTGGAAAGTAGTGAATTCATTAGTCTAATGAACAGGGACTAATGAACTACACCCACATTTTGTAATAATGGCATGATCTATTTTGTCATGGATAATGCATAGGAATTCATCTTTGGACCACATAATCTCGAACTTCCAAGTATGGTACAAGTTTCTACACAACTCTTGATGCAAAAGGTGTTTTTTCAACTTTAATTCATATTCTTTCACATAATTGCTATTCCTTCCCAATTTTGATATTAAATCCTTTAGTGACTCGCACACAATACACTTTGCAAAAATGGATCTCTCTTTCTTACATCAACATTAAGATGATGTCTTTTCCTTAATTTGATCATTGCAAACTACAAAATACTTCCAATGTTTAACTCCTTGTTGATTTACGATAATGTAATTAGAAAAAATGATCAAATTACAAAACATATCACAATTTGACACATTGAGAACTAAACCCAAAGAAATACATCATATTTGCATGTTCCTTTTAATTGTATACACTATCATTTACTTCATCACTTCATTTTCAAAAGTTCCTCCATGTATCAAGTAATAGCCATTGAACATCATGGCTACCATTTTTTATTCCTTTCAATTGATGCAAAATTGGGTTAACATTCAAGTCAATCAATGATTGAACATTCGATTCCACCTACTTGGTTGGAATTCAAAGTTTATGCAAACCTTTGTTACCATGAGATGAAAATCTACATCCTTTCTTGGAATTTTCTTTGTATAATATGTATGTCAATCTTGACAAACCAACGATCTTATACCATGATGTTTCACATAATGGTATTTCTTAAATCGTGATAAACTTTCACCACTTCATGTCTCTTCTCACATGCAACTTTCTTGGAATATCCATGCCATACGTTCTACGTTCTTCAAAAGAAAAACCCCAAAACTCTTCTCTCAACAATGTCGTCTTCCAATGAAGAGAATGTTGACAACAATTTTGTGCACAACATAACGCAAAACTCACATTTCGAATAGACTATTGGGAAAGCAACTTTTCAGTCCTTGACACTAAATGATTAAAATGTCCAACACTTTGCTTCCTCTTCTAAAAAATATATTGCTTCTTCTTTACACCAAATTTTCCCTCATCATTAATAATTGGATTGTTGTTTTCATCATAAGATACGAAAAGTTATCTCAAGGAGTCGCCATCCACAATGGTTTGCGCCAACGACCACTTCCAAATTGTCATAACTACTGAAATATTATTTAGGCAATACAAAATACTCACTCTGACATGATCCTCACCAAACTAATTATCAATAACTACCTCCTTTGGATCACAAGCTATTACACAGCCACTTGCAACAAACAACCCAACATCATCCACAAGCTCACATTCCACACCTTGCCAAACAAACCTACCTTTTGACGGGATGCAAGAGTTCCTTCTTTCATTTTCATTATCATCTTGTTCCTTCTTCGTTTCATTATTTCTTTCTTCATTTGTGCTTTCATTCATAGAATCATAAGAAGCTCTTCTCAAAGTGCCATCACTATTGGCATCTTTAGAAATATTACACATGTATCCATCAAACTCATCTTCAAGAGTACCATCCTTCGTATAGTTAATTTCCTCATTAACATCAAATCCCTTAGATCGTAAGGATGAGGAGAGAACATGATCTCTATAATACACTCTTCTTTTCCACAAATTGCTAAAACCTTCATTTTGAATGCCTTCCTCTAGTAAAAATATATATATTTTTTCCAACATGGAAAACATCCCTTGCAAGCCAAAAGCAATCATTTCCCATCGAGGATCCACAATATCGTGTAACTGGAGTTGGGAAAAAGAGTCTTTGCTCCTCAAATGCTTTAACCATGGATACAATGGTGACAACTATACAATATTCCATTCCATTAGTACCATAAATTGAAACCAACAATGGATCCTTACACTGTCCTACTCTAATTCGAACCTTACCATCCTTGCTCAAATCCCAAAAAGAAATTGTGTCACCAACATGCATATTTACAATCATGTTTTCATGGTTCTTAAATATAATTTACTTGCCAAACACCCAATGTTCACAGAGTTCATGGATCAATATTATTACCTTGGAACGCAAAATTGAACAAAAATGATGGACCCTTCACTACACCACCCATTCCACTAGTAAGATTTTTTTCTATTTAGTTCAATTGAATGTTGACCAATTACTAAAAACTTTTGAAAATATTAGATTTAAAAAAACTGCATTTCACCTAACTAATTACAAAAAAAAATTGAAAATATTATATTAAGATACATTGGATTTCACATAATTATTTCGGCCTAGAAAACATTTTTTGGATCATTGCATAGGGGCCATCTAGAAAATGCCATTTTCATAAAGTCATAGATAACACATGGTGGCCGCCAGGAATTTTTAGATTTCCAATTAGAAGGAATCGCAAAAATCATTTGGCAAATTCTAGGCATTTCTTATGTTTATCCTTAATCAGGTATCAAGAAAATGTCTGGTAGTCGCCAATCATTATTTGGGATTCTCGTTTTTCTTTGATCCAAAAAATGTTTGGCAGCCACCAAGCATATTCTACAATTTCTGGTCCAAAAAATGCTTGGTGACCATTAAGCATTTTCTACGATTTCTGATCCAAAAAATGTTTGGTGGCCACAAAGCATTTTCTATGAGTTTCAATCCAGTAAATGCCTAGTGGCCACTAGATGTTTTATAGGATTTCTGATCCAAAAAATGCCTTGTGGCCACTAGGCATTTTCTACCATTTCTAATCCAAAAAATGCCTAGCGGATGCTAAGCGTTTTCTACCATTTCGTATCCAAAAAATGCTTATTGGCCACCAAGCATTTTTTACCATTTCCAATCCAAAAAATGCCTTATGGCCACTAAGCATTTTCTACCATTTTCGATCCAAAAAATGCCTAGTGACTGCTAGGCATTTTCTACAATTTTTGATCCAAAAAACTTTGGTGACCACCAAATGTTTTCATCAACTACAAATCTAGAAAACCCCTGGTAGTTGCCAAGCGTTTTCTTCGATTTTTGATCTTGGAAACACCTAGCAGCCACTAGGCATTTCTATGATTTATGATCCAAAAACACCTAATGGCCACCAAGTGTTTTCTTTGATTGGTGATCCAAAAAATGCCTAGTGGCCACTAGGTGTTTTCATCGACTATAGATCCAAAAAACCTCTAGCAGTCGCAATGTGTTTTATGCAATTTCTTTCAATTGGTTATTAGAAAATTCTTAGTGGCCGCCAAACATCTTTTATTTTTCTATGGGACCATCTAACAATTGGTATTTCCTCATTGGACTAACGAATGTAATAAAACCATTTGAAAGCTACCAAACATCCTAAAAAGATTTGGTTCAACAATTGTGTACAATATTATAACTACAATTTTACTACTACTATGTTGTTGGTATAGTCTAGGTTGGAACAAGTTAATCTCAATAGCTATCCTTGTAATGAAGGAATTTTCTCTCACATTCAATTTTGAGTTGTAAGAATACCTTCCAAGGGATAAAAACCATAGAAATCTCAAAAGATCCTTTCTTATTTCTATTTCTTGGTTTTTGGTGGTTTATAATTAAACTAATGTCTAAATTGTGATGAAAAAATAGCAGGCTTATTGAAGGTAAGCTAAGGATGCATCAAAATCATGCAGAATAATTTGACTAGAATATGCAAGTGTGATAGCTCCAAGACAAGAAGGATTAAAGATGATAAAAGTGGTGAAATTCTATAATCATTGTGATATTAATAAAGGACTATGTAATACTCACCTTTTTTGTGTGATGGCTATGTCCATTTCTTAAAAGTGGGATTGAATACAAATAATATTCCTCAAGTAAGAGACATTCTCAAACCCCATCAACACAACACGTTTTTAAATAAGCAAACCCTTGTTTTAGAATCCTCCCTACTAACCCAGAGAAAGGAACAACAAATGGATTCATTGTTGGAAGAGTTGTTTTAGAAAACATTAGATGTACGAAATGGAAATCGCAAGATGAAAAGAGACATGATTTTTGTGGGTTGAATATATTTTCATGAAGAAAAATGTTGAATTCAATACCACTTTTCAAATACAATAATTGAACACATCGTTGTAGACTACTCTATATTATAAAATGCGCTAAATTATCAAAATAAAGAAACTTGTGATGTTAATTGATCATGAGATTGATGTGAAGATTTGAAAAGTGAAGGAACAATGGGTAGGAATGGTGAGAAGGTTGTTCCTAGAAGCTATTCAATGGAGCTTTTTGAGTTATAGAATTTCACCATGAAGTTCTTATCTCCGAAGCCCTACAATGAGTATGGCATTGGTTTTGAACAAGGGCTAAATGGCTAACTACACACTTCAACTAAAAACACTTCTTGAAGAAGCTTGATTGTGTTTTGTCTTCTCAATTCTCTTGCCTTTGATCCCCTTCGAAACTCTAGATCCTTGGTGTTTCTAAATCTTCCCCCAAACCCTAACTTCACTTCATCCTTAGATTGAATAAATTTTTTGAAGGAAAGCTCGATCATGATCTATTAGTTCTCCTACCCTTGATCCTTTCTGAAGCTCCAAATCTTTAGTGTTCTAGATTTTTCCTTTAAATCTTAACTTCACTTCATTCTTAGACTAAATAAACTTCTTGTAGGAGAGTTAGATCGCGCTATATCTTCTCAATTCTCTTACCTTTGATCCCTTCTAAAACTCTAAATCCTTGGTGTTTTAGATTCTTCCCCCAAACCTTAACTTTTTGAAGGAGAGCTCAATCGCACTTTATCTTCTCAATTTTCTTGCCTTTGATCCCCTTCGAAGCTCCAGATCCTTAGTGATTCGGATTTTCCCCCAAACCCTAACTTCACTTCACTCTTAAATTAAGTAAATTTTTAAAAGGAGAGTTCAATTGCACTCTATCTTCTTTTGAGAAAAAACTAAAACTCACACTCTAACCCAAAGCTATCAGTTGCCTGAACCTCCCCATCGCAAGAATGGCACATGAGATTTATGTTTAATGGATCTCCCTCCTTTAGTGATTTGTAATGACAAATGCTGAAAGTGGAGTCTCCACTTTGCGATTAATGATGGATGAGATGCTATTGAGGTTTCAATATTAGATTGGATGGAAGTTATGCCACATGGCAATGTTGGTTCTCAATTTTCTATCTTGGCTTATTGTTGAAACTTTATAAGATACTACTATCGTTGGTATACCAATTTTTTGTGTTTTTGTTTAGAGGTTTATTGTTTAAGGTGTAAGGCTTAAGATGTATGTTATAACATTTAGGGTTTATAATGTAGGGCACTAAATTTATAGTGTATCATTTAAGGTTAAGGATAAAGTGTTTTAGGAGTAAATTAGGGTATCTTTTGACATTGTGTGGGATAAGGCAATTGTGTTATTTCATTTACAGTTTAAAGTGTATGGCATAATGTTAAGTTGTGTGGGATATATGCTAATATAACATAGGATTTTACATTCGAACATAAAGGGTTTTGAATGTACAACATATGGTCTATAATGTTATTATGGCATTTAGGAAAATTTAGGGGTTGATGGTTTAGGGTTAGGGTTCATAGTTTAAGGTTTAAGGTCTATAGTCTAATGTAGCATTTCAACTAGATGTGTAGTTAACATTAACTTAATTTTAGGTGAAATGTTAAATACTAGATAATATGTGCTTTAATAATTGAATTTGTATTAACTTTGATTGAAATTACATGCAATTAATTATAATATGTTATAATGTTGATAATATAACTACCATTTAAATGGAATTAAATATCCAAAAAAACTCGTTTACCACCACAACATCGAGGTGAATCTTTTAAATAATTAAGGTATCAAATTTTGCAATCAAATTTTAAAATAAATATAATAACCTTGTACATCATTCAATTTTGCTTCACTACCCTTAATAATGGAATTTTTTATAATATTACTAACCAAGGATTAGATATGAAAATATTCCATACCAAAGATTTGGGCAATTGTTAATTATAATAGCCACTTTGCTAAATTCCATAAAATTTGCATAGTTTTGAAATTGAACTTGGGGGTGAGGAGTGTGGATGAATGGGTTTGTTGGGATATTATGAAATTGAAGGGGTAATACTATGTGCACCAATTTTTAAGCAAATTTTTAGTCCTTTTCTATTGAGTTTGTTTTAGTATCCTATCCAAGTGAAATGTAATTTAAAATTTTAAAAATATATATAACTCCAATTAATTAGTTAATATGTTTTGGATAACACCAATGCATATTCATCAATGCATGTTGAAGAAATCCATGAAAACAATGTAAACTTATTTTTATTGGCTCTACTCCTTACCTATGGTGGATAGGATGAAATAAAACACAAACAAAGATAGATTAATTGTATGTGTTTTATTTTTTCAAGTAGTAAAAACTCCTTTTCCACCATCTTGCTACCATTTTTGAATCCCTTTTCCCAAACCCTAATTGTTACAGACAAGTGAATTCATTAATTAAATTCACTAATAATTAATTCAATAAGTTAGCCTTTTAGTTCATAACTAAATTAAACACATACAAACCAAAAATTAGGCTAATATAACTAGGAACTTAAGTCACCTAAATTCACAAAAAGTGCAAATGTGAAACTTCAAAATATTTATTAAAAGACACATTTACAACAATTTACAATATTCAGTGGCTTTTGCCACCCTTTTAGGCTCCTATTAATATGTTTTGACATTTTTGATTGTGATGAATGCCATGATAAATGAAATTTAGATGTGACATTCTTAAATCATTTTAAATATGTGCATCATGATTATTATCATTCATTTTGGATGCACTATCAAAGAATTCATTTGTAAAAAAAATTTATACATATTATTTGTACATTTCACATTTTCATAATGCTTGGATAATGTTTTAACAAAATATTAATGAGTCCAAATACCTTGCCCACTTTCCATAGCTAGCTTTTGACTCACACTTCTCGATCTCCATCAACCTTTGTTTTGCTTTTGCGATTGCTTGCACCTCTATGGATTACTATACTTCCACTTGCACTTCTGTGGATGGCTATACTTTTACTTAATGACATTATCCTCCCCTATGTCCTTCTATGCTATCTATGCTTCCACAAAGTGCTACTTCACAACTTCATCTTCCTCCAATTCTTCAATGAACATCGAATCTACAAATGTCGCTCTTGGTCCTATTTGTTCTCTTATACACCAATGTCTTCTACTTCTACGCAAAAACTCAACCGTAGATGTTCCAATCGTATTTATATCATGAATTATCATCTACACAATTTATATCTTCTCATTATATGCCTTCCCTTTTGCACATTCTGAAGATGATGATGAATGCAACGATGACTTTACATCCAACGGCTAAATATTCAACATGCCTTCACGTTCTACTCTTTTCAACTCTTTTGTTTCTATTCTTCTCAACAATTTCGCTTCCTCCTCTTGCCTCCATCTGTGCTCACTCTTCTATGCTTCCTTTTCCTTTGCTGTTATTTGTAGTTTTTCAATCACACTTTCTACCCTCATGCTTCTATGGTTTCCAAAAGTTTGAAACACTCACAACTTTCAGCAAGAAATGAAAATCACTTTCAATAGTTACATTGTTTTTTTCATTCTTGAGCTTCCCACCCATCGCATTCATTTTTTTCACATGTTCGCTATCTTTTAATTAACACATGACCTTCAAAATCAATACAACCCATCATTACCATTTTTTGTGTCCCTTGTACAACCACGTGGAAACACTTTGCGTCAACATTATGAATGAACACTTTTGATTTCATCTTTCAATAAGTCCACATCCTTAATCTCCCTACACTAACTATACTAAGTCCACTTCGTTCATCGTATATGTTTTTTGCTGGCTGTGTCCATTTATTTACTAACTATGTCAACTCATCTGTTGATTGTCGTAATACATTTGTTGACTATCCCGAATTTTTTTAATAACTCTACAGCAAAATTTAATGTTTGTGCGAATATCTTAATGATTGGGCTAATACTTTTGTTGATTCAACCAATACCTTTGATAGCTCATCTTCAAATTTCTACTTCCGAAATCCCTAACTTCTACAATTATTACTCATGGATTTGTTAATCATATGTAGTTCCATAATCAATACTATGTTGACCAAAAAGATCCTCCATTTGTTCTTCATCTTCATTACTTCGTATCTATGGTTTCTATATGTCACAATTTTCAACTTCCACCTTCATATCAAAATCTTCAGCTTGAAATCCATTTAACTATGTTCCCAATATGTTGGCATTTGTTGTTCTTGTTTCTGAACTTCAAATTCCATGTATTTGTAAGGTTTGAATTTATTCACATTGACCAACATAAGGTTAGTCTCAAACTTTTCAATTGTCACCAATAACACAATGTTATTTGGCAACACATATTGTATTTTGTACGTTCCAAACCATTTCCTAGTAAACTTCCCTAGGTGTAGCTTATTTTCAAAACATAATCATTAAAATTAAATTTTTTTTCTGGATTATTCTATTGACTCCATAATGTTTTATTCCACTGCTGAATACCTGTAGTTTTTATAACTTGCATTTTATCTTCCTGCAACTTTTCTAGTTATGTAATTTTATTAATTAAAACTCTCATTAAAATATTGTCTCTTTCATTTCCACTAATAATTGGCACTACTTACTTTGTGGGCATCAATGGATGTAATCCATACATTAATTGATATAGTGTATACATTGTTACTTTATATGTAGTTCTATATGAAAATAACACTGTGGACAAATGTTCATCTCAATTTGTTCTATTTTCATTAACTAACTTGGTTGATAATGTCCTAAGTACTTTGTTAGTAGACTCAACTTGCCCATTCCTTTAAAGATAATAGGTTGTAGAACTCACATGTTTCAACAAAAAATGATCTGTCAAATACTTGATGACATCATTAATGAAATGAATTCCCTAATTTGTGACTATAGTTAAAGGACATCCAAACCTAGGTAATATGCACTCATATAGAAATTTTGTTGTGACTACTATAATATTAGTTCTCAATGTTCTTGCTTCCACCCACTTGGTAGCATAATCTATGGTTACAATAATAGATTTGTTTCTTGTATATCTTATTGTTAGCTTGATTAGCCCCACAAAATCAAATCCCCATTTCATAAATGGTTCCCCTAGAAAACTTATAACTAACTTTGCAAGACTTTGAGTTGCCAATCTTCTTATTCTTTGACATGCATCACAAGATCTGCAGTAATACATAGTTGACCACTAATATCCAACATTCAATATCTTCCTCTACATTATTTCAGTTGTAAAATACCTTCTTAATGGTCCTTCATGTAATTCTCTCATCACCATTTATGCTTGTGTAGTTGTTAAACATCATTGCAATTTGTTGTCTTGGCCCATTTTATACAATTCACTATTCTTTAGTGTGAAAAACTTTGTTTTCTTGACCAATTTCTATTTCTGTTTTACCGATAATGTGCCTTTAATTTTTCCTATTCTCAAAAATTCATTCACATTTTTAACCATTCAAATTTTGTGTAAACAAACTTGCATTTGTGGTTTGATCAAGCACACATGTGGGTTCTGTGTGAGTTCTATAATATCTAGTAGTCTTGATAATGCATTTACAATTACATGAGTTTTACTTGGCTTATACACTACTGTGAAGTCATATTCTAGGAACAATTAATAACAACCATCTAGCTATTTTCCTTAAAACTTATGGTTTGTTGACCAAATAGACCAATGCCATATGATCCACATAAAATACAAACATATTACCTAGTAAGTAATGTCTAAACTTATGCAAAACAAAAACCATTGTTAAAGCTTTTCCATGTGTTGTGTTATAATTATGTTCTATTATGTTTAGAAGCCTAGAAGCATACACTACTTGTTGATCACTCTTCTTTGTTCCATTTTGAAACAACATAGCCCCCATAGCTAACAAAGATGTATGAACATGAAACTCCACCTTCCAATTTGGTGATATCAATATCAGTGCTTCAATATACTTCTATTTGATCAATTCCCAAGCCTTTTAACATTCCTCTATCCAAAGAAAAGTTTTTAACTTTTTGGTCAGTTTAGTGATAGGTGCCATTATGGCAACAATTTTTTTGATAAACATGTACAAAACTATGCCATCCCATTGAATACTTGAATCTATTATGGATTCTTAGGTGGTGACATGTTTACTACTGTTTGTATTTTTTTGGATTTGGTAGTTTCCCTTTTTTGGAAATAATAAAACCCAAGATCATTCCTGAAAATACCATAAATGCACATTTGTTTGGATTTAGATTAATGTCATATTCTTTAAATTTTTGAAAACATAATTTGAGCTTTTACATATGACTCTTCATGTCACTATACACTATAAAATCATCTAGAAATATTTTCATAAAATTGTCCAAATATTTTCTAAATGTTTTGGTAACAACTCTCTAATATGTTGGAGGTCCATTCTTAATTCCAAATGGCATCACCTTCCATATAAAAGCCCCCCAATTTGTAACAAATGTAATCTTGTATCTGTCCTTTGGAGTTATAAAGATTTGATGATATCCTTAATATTCATCTAAAAAAAAAAAGGTTTCATACATTGTTATGTGTTCAACATTTCATTTGTGAAAGGTAATGGGTATGGATTTTTTTTTATGGCTGCATTTAGTTTTCTAAAATCTATACAAATTCTCAACTTGCCATTTTTCTTATGTACTACTACTATGGGTGACAACCATGTAGCCTTTATAGATTGAATGAATATAGTTGATAACAACTTATCTATATATTGTTTGAATGTTGTAGCATAGTTTGGATTTAATCTATACCTAGCTTAATGTGCCTTTGGTATAGTAATGCCCAACTCAATTTTGTGTTGTGCAAACTTTGGTGGAATCCTTTTCAGATCTTTGTATGTCCATATAAAAACATCTTTGAATTCCTTCAACAATTGCTCCACTTCCAACACCTTGCTTATTTCCAACTATGCATTAATCTTCACCATCTGTGGTTCTACATCAATTCCCAGATTAAGATTCATCAATTGTTAGTATTTAATTAACATCCATTTAACTATTTGTAATTCTTGTGTTTTGATTTTTGTTGGAGTTTCATCCACTACAACATTCCTTAGTTGATGACTGTAGTACGTTTCTAGATACACCTTATCCTCTGGAGCTACTTCTGTTTCATATATATTGGCAACTATCTTCTTCTCTATGCTTTGTACTCCAAATTCTTACTCTGAAATATTAGTCTTCACATTTGTAGCCATGATTTCCACATCTGTGGTTTTCACAGATTGAATTATTTCAAGTAAATTAATTGTCCTATTGAGAACAATTATGGCTCTATTGCAAAGATGATATTTTCTTCCTCATATGTGATACCATTTTGATAATTGTAGCATAATAACATTTTTAGTTTTCTTACTTCACCTCCCAAATGCTTAGTGACTATAATTGTTCTGACTATCGCATTCCCTTGTATGGTAACAATGTTACTCCCCCAATCATGTGCCACTTTAGCATCCCTCAACCATAGTCTCCCCAACAACATCGAATAACTAGAATCTACCACATTGTTATAAAATATAGTAAACGTAATTATGTAAGGAATGCCATGAACATATATCTTCAAATCTCTAATCAAGCCCACTAATTTTGTGGTTGTTTGATCTACCATCTTCAAATTATATGGTGTAGGTTTAGGCATTAGAAGCCCCAAGCTCAACCTCAATTGTTCTGTGATAATATTAACTCCAAAACCTCCATCCAACAACAAATCCTCCATTGTATTCTTCCCAATCTGTATTTATATAACTACCATATGATTATTTATTGCTACAACAGTTGTTCCTACTTTTGGTACTGAAAAACCAACTTGTTTATTTGTTGTTGCTCTACTTACATTCTTAGTTTTCTCTGGTTTTAACTTCTGCCACAAATTTAATTTAGGAGTTATTTTAAGCAAATGTCCCAAGTTCAAAGTATAACTTGTTTCTAGCATTTGTATACCAATGTCTAGAAAATTTTCTTTTATTGTAATCATTTTTTCTTGTGAATTCATTACTTCCTAAGATTTTTGTACTTCCACAAGAGTAGTATTTGGCATACCCGGCCAAGTTATGTTCCATCCCTCCATGGATGTGGATGGCCCTTCTAGTTAGGTTTGTGTTTCTGAATTTGTTGAATTGTCTCCACCATTGACTTCTTCAACCATTCTTCTTTTTCCTAATCAATAACATTCTTTGCTTTCCTTAACTTTCTATCTTTGAACACCTATTTTTTAGTTACTTTACTTCTTGTTGTAACATTAACATCCACCACATTCACATCTGCAGTGATTATTTGTGTCTCAACAACAAGTTGAACCTCTACTATTGCCACAAATTTTCCATGAAACATCTTTTGCATTTGAGCAAACTTTGGACAATTTGTCATTTTATGTCCATTCAAATCACAAATGTGGTAAGCATATGAAAATGTCTTTTATGGTTTTTGACTTGGTTGTGTTGCCTTTGTGGTTGCCACTATGGTTTATTTTTTCTTTTTTTTGCATGTCTCCACATTGTGATTCATCATCCCATAGTTTGTGCAATATTTTTCATTCTCCCCTATATTACTATTTGTTTTTGTTGGTGCTACTTGTTTAGTATTTTGTGGTACTAAAAGTGCACTCCTTGCTTCTACAATAATCATGCCTTTTTCACACAACATCGCTACCTCCTTATGTTGTTGTAATGTTGACTGTTTCATCCTTGTAGTCGCAATTCTGAGGTATGATTACAAACCCGCTCTAAACATAGTAATTAAACAATTGTCTATGGTTAGTACTTGTAAACCATGAGCCAACTTCTAAATCTGCTCATAGTAAACCTCCACCCTCTTAGTCTCTTCTTGCTTCATGTTTTTTAGTTCCATGTATATTTGCTCATCATTCTGAGTCTAACAATGATGATTGCAAAATGCATGTGTAAGCTTTGAAAAAATATAGTTAAGGAATTTTAAGATGTAATTATGGCACTAGTCCGATGTTGTATTTCTTAACGTATAACTAAACATATTGATGATATATTATTCAAAAGTCTCTATATTTGTTTTTACTACAGAATTGAACATTCTAACATGAACATCTAGATCAACATCTTTTTTTAAATTAAGATATTTAAGAGCTACCCTATTTGGCCTAATAGAATGGCCATCTTTGTGATTAGGAATTTGTGCAGTTACAACAAATGGTTATCAATATCCTCCTCTTGGATTTGCTACATCTTCACTTTTATACCTTCCAACAACCATTGAGTTCATCGGTGGTTGATATGTAGTCCTATTCACATAAATAGTCATTATTGGATTGGTAAACACCATCTAGGGTGTTCCAACAATTCTAGTAGTTGCTATTAGCAATGCCAAACTTTGACTTAGATTTCTTCTTGCCAAGACTCCACCGATCCACTACCCAAATTTGTTGCAGATAATTAATACTCCACCTTTAACAACATTCGTGTTGGGTGCAACCACTGTTTTCACTCTTGTGGTTATTATGATAACATCAAGTGATTGAGTAACCTCTATTCCAATAGGTTGTCTCCTAATTTCAACAACTATTGTTCTTGGTGAAGTTGAGTTGATTCAAGTGTGATGATGTCCCATTTTGTGATTACCCATTAGTATTCTCTATGGTGTAGAATGTGGATGTGAATACACTTCTAGTGTTTTGCTCTTGAATTGAATGGATGGACGAATCTTTTAACTCTATGGTCCCAATTGACCTCCTAACTCCATGCCTCTCAATTTATTTTGGACTACAAAAATTCCCAGTTCCTAGTCATGTGATTGATCCATTAATGCTCCTTCCACATTCTATAACTCCACATGTCTAACAATACCTGCTTTGATGTGAAAAGGCACAAAAGGACAATCCATGATTGCATGTCCTTCTTCCTCACAGAATGCACAAACCTTTGAAAGTAATCTAACTACTTCCAAATCAACAAATTCAGGATCCCATGTTTTGGTTGTGTACCTTGTTTGATCCAACTCTGGATTCCCTTGATGTGAGGATGACTATGGTACTTCATCCAACACATTCATTTGTGCCTCTGCATATTCAAATGATCATAGGTAATTTTCTTCAGTCTCCTCAACCACATCGATATTAGTGTTTTCTTCCACCTTTAAATCTTCCACTAGTTCATAGTAATCTAAAAATGCAGGTTGTATACCTCCTATAACATCCCTTTTTCGGCTAGTCACCCACTTTAGACTTGAGATTCCCTATGGTTGATTAGGTACTACAAAGGTCCTTACTTTGTTTTAATCTTTATAACTTTGAACCATAGATTGCGGTGTGAGAAGTATATTGCATCCATTCATTTGGATGAGTAGTTGATTACATCTTTCTCCATGGAGATTATCGTCTGTAACTGTGCCTTCTCTAAAGACCCCTAGTCCATACTTCATGTCATACCACTTCTTGTGGTAGAAACGATATGTGCCATGCAAGTCTCTCCTTTGTTTTCAGAACTTGTTTATCCAACATTAGATTCTAATATGGGGTTTATATATGCCCTACATATTCCTCTGCATTTTTAAAATTGTCTTTTGTTTGTCTTGACGATCTACCTCCAAGTCCAATTATTGTTGTAAACTTCGAATTACCATTTGATTCATCTTTTTTTATGACCCTTCATCTTTAGAGTCTGTAGTTTACTTTATAGTCCTTACGGCATCAACTGCTTAAACCTCTGATACTTTCTACCATACCCCTTTAAATTTTGAATTTAAAAAAAAATCACTTGTTTGAACCCTCTCATCTATAATATAACAATAGAAATTATAGAAAAACCTATTTGTTATTGCAAAAAAAAATAGAAAAACATTTCCCCACAAGATGGCCACTAAATGGTAAAAATGAAATTAATTCCTACATAATTATTCCATAATGTTGTAACAACAAATTTGCACTTCACATGCATACATTCGCCATTTTTGCCTAGATTCTCCATGCATTTAATTCTGCCATTCATTAAAACACCAATTTCATGGTTATTTCATATAATTAGAATCTACACCTTAGAATACATTGTAAAAAACTCCATAAACAAAATTATAGTTCATTTCATCAGATGTTTGAAAGCACACTACACCCACCAAAAATTATAGTCACAAATATTACATTTTTGCATTTGGATTTTTTATGTAAATATAGACATCACATTTTGGATTATTTTTGTTTGTTTGAAGTATATTGGATTAAATTTAGACTTAAGACAATCATTTAAAAATAAAATTCCAACAAACATTAGTGAACTTCAACATTTGAAATATAATTGTGACGAAATAATATTCGTTAAGGACTATGAAAAATTACATACATATTTCAAAACTAGGGTTATGGGTGGAATTTTTGGTGAAATTTTTTGTGGTCACTATTATTGACATACATCGAATGAATCTAAGGCCATTTGGAAGTTTAAAATTTTTGGTTGAAAATTAATTTTAAAAATGTGTTTTTTTCATTTTTTTAAACAATAAAGGCAAAATATTTTATGTATTTGAAGAAAAAACCAATACCAAATGAAAAAAAAAAGATTTTATAGTTGGGCATTGCATTATTTTTTCAAATTTTTTTTGTTTAATATTGTTTTATGAACCACAAACATGAGGCCCTATGGCTAACAAAAAACTACACATTATATATGTTGCATACATTGATTTTATTCAATCCTCTTCATCTAACTGTTGGATTGAAATTAATCTTGATTTAAAGTGAAATTTGAGTTCCAAAATGTTGTTATGCACATTCTATGGCTTTTTGCTTATGTATAAGATTGTCAAATGATGCCATCAAAATTTGAACTTATTGCATACTATGATGCTAGTTATACATCACCTTTTTTGACGAAAATTAGCTCACCCATAGTGTGCTTTCACCCATATTTTGATACTACAACAAATTCACACAATAATCTAAACCCAAAAACGATTGAAGAAGTGTGTATTTCTCTCTATTTTACTAAAAATTGAACCAAAATGACAACAAAATTTCGTGTGTTGCTAAAAAAAATCAAAACAATAAATAAAATTTGTGTTATATCCAAAATAAAATTTGTGGTTTTCTACTACAAAGTACCTATAACTCCTCCTACTCTTGCCAAAACTATGTGTCTAAAAATCCCTTTCCTTCTTCCCAAAACTTTCCTTTTTGAACAGTCTTGAGTCACATCATCATGGTTCCAAAAACAATAATAATTCAAAATTCAAACTAAAAATGTTCCATGATTAGTCCCTATCCAAATGCCTTGTTCATCTAAACCATATATTCATCCTACCCCCTTAACAAGCAAGTTTGGACATTCTCTTGAATAATGTCCCATCTTCTAACACTTGTAACATTAAATTATTAATAGGTCCTTTTCTAAGTTTCTACTCTTGTTAGCCCTTGGTTGTAGTACATGGCGAATTAACTACTTCATTTGATTTATCATCTACTCCATGGCCGATTCCATTTTTGGATGTTTTTGTGGCTTTGGTTTAATCAAGAAATGAACTGCTTTCACCATGGATTACATATTTGATTGCAAAACTTCCTCCATGTTCTCCTATTTCTTTTCGGCCACCTCTGTTGCTTCATCAAACATCTTCGTTTGTTCATATCTCACTTGTTGCAACTCTGACAACAAATTAATGGTGAAATGTTTTAACACTAATGTGTGGATTTTAGCAAAAATTGGATTAGTTCCTTCATGGCACCCTTGGAGTTTATTTTGTAGTGTCATTGTTCTCTCCTTATATTCTTTCACTAATTAATAAACCCCTTGTTTTAGTTGATTTAGTTCAAATATTAAGTTTTGGTAAACATTCTTCACATAAAATTATTTCACAATGGCCTTAGTTATGTCATTCCATGATCCCTTCAATGTTTTTGTCTATTGTTCAAACCAATGTGATGTTATACCCTTTAAGAATTCAAGAAAGAAATTAAGCCATTCTATGTTTTAAGCCCAATACCAATATAAGCTCTCTTATATTCCTTCAAAAATACTTCAAGGTCTTCACCTTTACTTCCCTTAAAAACTGGGATAACCATGTTGATTTTTTTTCTAAAAAATAAAAAACACACCAAATTAATTAATTCCCTTTAACTAACTATCATTTAGCTTTCATAAACTTTTTTCATGAATAAGAAAACTCCCAATGGTTCGAATTGCATTCATGATAAAATTCTCCCTATCCTCGTGATGCAACTTTCTAAAAGGACCAGACATTTCTAACCTTACAATTATTTTCTTTAAATGCATGGATTGAAAAATAACATTTGCGAGATCACGGCCATCACAGTATCAATGACACTTCCATTCCACATGACATGCAAGTTATTGGTTTTAACATAGTCTAGAGTTGCATTATTCTTGTTAAGCCAAATGAATAAATGTTGTTTTGGTGTGATCACCTTTTTACGTTGCTTCGCAAGTTCAGGGTCAAGTTGGGGTCTAGATTCTTCATGTCGTTTACATAATTATGACACTAACACTTTTAGTTCATTTATAATTCTAGGCTCTTCAATAGGTTTCTCAATAAATCTTTCAATAGGTGAACTTGGCCTTAATATGTTAGCACTAACGTTGGACCTTAAATATAATGAATGCATTGCATCAAATAATACAATTGGCTTGCAAAAACCAAGGTTGTGGTGGAAGAATATGACAACAAGGTCTTCATTCCCATGTTGATGAAGGTGTTCAAGCTTTTAAATCCAAGACGTTGAAATGCACCTCCATTAGAGCCAAATTTGCTTCATGAACAACTCTTAATGTCAATAATGGGGTTTGTTGCCTATCTTTTAAAAACTATGTGCCAGGGGAATCAAAAGCCTCTCCTAATGTTGACATTAATGTTTTATTTAAAATAGTAGTCCTAGAAATAAAACATATATTTATTTTCTTTCTTTTAAAAAACCTACAACATTTTTTACATCAGAAACTGAAAAATTTCAAGGTTTCAACAAGGTCCAACAAGTATGAACTTATCTATGAATGCATACTATTATTTGTAGCCTTTCAATCTACTTTCTTTCATATGGTTTAACATGTGCCATTTTTTTCCTTTTCTTGCATGTAGTTTTTCTTTATGAAATTTTTTAAACTCCCACAAATCTAATTCTAGTTCGTGCCTAGGATTACATGTAAAATCCAAAATAGACTTGGGGTCAAACAGAATGACTCATGTTTATGGTTTTCATGATGTTGCTTTATGTGTTTAATTGTGCACCAAACTTGATTTGGTTTACCTGTCGTAATTTCCATCACCACAAGTTGAATATTCTCAACCCATGTTGTCATTTTTGTCCATGATTTGGGGATGAACAAGTCACTTTACATTTCATGTTCTAAAACAAAACAAATAAATTGTTGTTTTCTACTAAACTTTTGATAACAAAACTAAATTTCACAACATAAAAAACATAATTTGGGTCTTGATTATAGAACCAAAAGATGTAGATCATAAGCAAGTTTACAACCGAAATTATGCATGTTTATTACATAGCTATGGAAATCTATATTATTGTTTGCACAAATATTTTTTCACTTTTTAATTTTTTATGTATAATTAGTATACCACATCATTTTCATACCATGGATTTCACACACATAAATTATATCGAAACCTTTTAAAACTAAAATTTCAATTCTTTTAACAATTCTATTCCATAACACTTTGCAGTCATACAACTTGTTTTCATCAGGTGAAAATGTCTCCAAATGTCAAAAACACTCATTGATATACTGACCAAAATGAAATTAAACAAAAAAATTCCTAAAGTTTACACATCACATGGGCTCCTCATGTGATTCAACATGCATATTAATGTGAAAAAGACTTTTTATATGATTATCATGTGTGACTCAATGCACATTAATTAAAATTATGATCAAATCATAATTAAATTATGAATTCCAACCACTAAATAAATTACCAAACTTAACCCTTAAGTAATTACATATATAATAATCTAATTATATTAAGTTACATTCTTATGCTGAAAGTTATACTAAGCTTGAAAGTCATCTCCTCTGTTTCTTATGTTGTTTCAAAATCTATTCAATGGGATGTTTTGTGGAATGAAACCCAAGATTAAGGATCCATTCATACCTACCCCTTTGTCTAGAGCCTCAATGATAGAGATAATAATTTGGTAATGGCCAAAAGATGGGAATAAATATTTGGAATTGAAAAATTCTATGAAAGTAAAATGTGAAGGTTGTTTGTCCCAATAGATAAATGAATATGTAAAATCATGAATGAAGCAAAAGACAATTCTAAATATGGGCAAAACAGGAAAATGCATATCTAGGATACTTTTATGCACACTGGAATGGGTGGGAGACGAGACCCCTGTCCATTCCACTTTCCAAACAACTGCTTTAGCCAGGCCAATTCTAGTATGGAACACTTGATACTGACCACATTTTGTGTCATATTATCAAGCTGATTAATGAAAAGAATGCTTGTGATAAGCTGATTATGAATTTAATTTGATGCAAAAGTCGGCATTTTCTGTTTTTCCCCTAATACCTATATTTAGAATTTGCAGAAATTGTCGTTTTTAAAGCTGCTCCTCACATTGTGTTGAAGCATTTGCCAGGCCAATTGTGGTATAGAACAATGCTGACCATGTATTGTGTTATGTTATCGACTGATTAACAAGAAGACTACTTGGAATAAGCTGATTATGAATATAATATAATGCAAAAGCAGTTATTTTCTATTTTTTCCTGATACCTATATTTATAATTGGCAGAATTAGTCCTCTTCTAAATCTGTCCATGGCAGAACAACCGAAGCTTTGGCCAGGTCAATTCTGTTATGGAATAATAAGATATTGACCTTGTATTGTGTTATATTATCGGCTGATTAATGAAAATAATGCCCGTTAATATGCCAATTATGAACTGATGAAAAGCAAGCATCTGTTTTTTCCATGATATCTATATTTAGAATGTACAGAATTGCCTTCTCCTATCTAAAGTTGTTTGTCACAGGGCGTTTGAAGCGTTTGCTAGGTCAATTCTGGAATGGAACAATTAAGATACGGACGATGTATTGTCTTATATTATCGGCCGAATAATGAAAGCAATGCTCGTAATAAGCCGATTACAAATATAATCTGATGCAAACGCAGGCATTTTCTGCGTTTCTGCTCAATTCCTGTATTTAGAATTTGCAGAATCGTCGTCTTCTATCTAAACCTGTTCGTCGTCACAGTGCGCTGCTTGTCGGAATGCAAGCATCTGATCGCTTGTGGAATCGCTTGCGCCAGTTTGCACTCTGTTCCTCCTCCGTCGCTGTTTGCTTTGTTCGCACTGGAGTTCTGCCTTCTCGTCACGTGCTTGTCTGCTTTACAGCCTGGCGACAATGCCTGGAGAGTTTTTTTTCAGGGCCGTGGCAAGAGCTTGGTTCTACAACAAGAAGGTGCCAGCTTCTATCAACAACCGTGATCAGCAGTTGTGGCAGTGTCCGTGTCGGAGCGCTGGTAGAGGACGACCGAGCGCTTCACGCAATTACTGTTCTCCAAGTGCGGGAGAATCGGCGGCAGCCCCAACTTCGTCGCGTAGTGAGAAGCAGCAGGGTTTTTTTTTCAGAGTTTTGTTTGGCGGACGAGATCGGAGAGGAGTTCGAGGGACCTCTTATGTAGTTGCGGTTGCTGCTGCCGCGACTGCAGGATGTCTAGGAGCTGCAGGCCTGTACGTTGTGCTCGCGGACGCAGGGCAGGAAGTGGGATCCGGTACATTGTTGGCGGCAGATTCACAGGATCCCCTGCAGAAGAAGAAGAAGATTGTCATTCTAGGAACCGGATGGGGCGGGATAAGCTTTCTGAAGACTCTAGACTGCAAGCTTTTCGACGTGCAGATCGTATCACCACGGAACTACTTCATTTTCACTCCATTACTCCCGAGTGTGACTGTAGGCACCGTGGAGGCGAGGAGCGTCACGGAGCCAATCCGTCGTATCATCCGGAAGAAAGATGCGGAGTTCCACGAGGCAGAATGCATCAAGATCGATCCGGAGAATAAGCAGGTGATTTGCAAGGATGTTTCGGAACTGGATTTCGAGCGGAAACCGGAATTTGCGTTAGATTACGACTACCTGGTCATTGCTGTGGGAGCCACGTCCAACACCTTCGGAACCAAAGGCGTGGACGAGTACTGTCACTTCCTAAAGGACGTTGAAGACGCGGAAAAGATCCGTGAGCAAATCGTCGATATCTTTGAAACTGCAAGGCTTCCTCACCTGTCTCCAGAAGTCAGGTACGTCCTCAAGTCCCGGCCACGAACACCTTTAGCCCCGTCGGTCCGATTCCAGAGCGCCAGGTCTAGACTTCTCTGTATGTCAGATTTTCCCACCTACCTTCCTGTACAGCAATTTGGATATCTCGGGAGACGCTTTGCTCGTGAGAGAGTTGCCCTAACTAAGCCCAGTTTGGCCCGATTTTCGTTATCTTCTTCCCATAGTTTTGTGGAGGGGGGACTAATTTCATCATCTCCTGAATTTTTCTATTAGGAGAAACTTGCTGAGCTTTGTTGTGGTGGGAGGAGGTCCAACGGGTGTGGAGTTCTCAGCAGAGCTCCATGATCTGGTCCATGAAGATCTACTGTGTTTGTACCCACATCTGAAGGACAATGTCACCATTACTCTTGTGCAATCTGGGGACCACATCCTCAACACATTTGACAAGCGCATCAGCCAGTTTGCAGAGAAAAAGTTTCAAAGGGACAGGGTGCATGTCAAAATTGGATGTCGTGTCCTTGAGGTGACCAACAAGCACATCAGATTCAAGTCTAAAGAGACAGGCCAGCTTGTGGATGTGCCATATGGTATGATTGTGTGGTCCACAGGTAAATGGCTTATCTGCTGTTCTGGAATCTTGAATGTTAGAACTTCCTGTTCAGTCAAGCAGCACAACCAGAATGTCACAATCTTCAATAGGTAGTGAGATGTGAAGGGCAGTGAATATGAAAAATCCTAATAGTGTAGAATTGGCCCATGCTCAGAACTATGAAAGAGACAATACACAGAATTGTAAGAGACAAACTCATAATCAAGCAAACTGAAATAGAGGAAAAATTTCTACATACAACAAGGTATGTAGAATTTCTCTTTGTTCCACATTGGCTTATGTGCTCATTAGAGAATACCTAATCACATTACTCAGCAATGAGGTTTTTTTGTACCTGGAACAGGTATCAGGACTCATCCAGTGATAACAGATTTTATGAGGCAAATCAGGCAGGAAAATCGCAGGGTGCTGGCAACAGATGAGTGGCTACGTGTCAAAAATTGTGAGGGAGTTTATGCACTTGGAGATTGTGCCTCAGTTGAGCAGCGGAAGATTGTTGAGGATATTGCAGATCTTTTTAAGCTAGCTGATAAGGATAATGATGGCTACTTGAGTGCAGCTGAGTTTGTGAGCACCATGGAGGGAGTTCGTGTACGATATCCTCAGATTGATCTTTATATGAATCACAATCACATGAAAGGGGTGATCGGGTTGCTTGGTGAGGCTATGAATGCTGGGGATCAAGGCACTACAAAGCTTGACCTTGAACATTTTAGTGCAGCAATTTCTAAGGTTAGGTTACTCACATGGAACCCTCTTAAACATGGTTGAATTTTCAGTTTTGCTCATTTCTTCTCCACCTGGATTTTGGTGGCTTTTAGATCAGGCTGTCCAATGCCTAAGATGGTCTTGACTAGCAGAATCTGTTTCATGCATCTATCTATGTGGTCTTCATGTCTCTTGAGAACAGTAACAGCTGCTTACATGCCCCACCCTTGAAAGCAGAGATTGTTCAATACTTGGGCTCCTTGGAATGTGATTCTGGAGTAGTTCATCAAAAGTAATGGAGTAAAGACCTAACTGCTCTTGGATTGGGCTCTGACCTCTTCTATGCAACTGATGGAGCCCTTCCTTATCAATGTCTTATTGTGGGATTGGTGTTGAATAGTTAATCATTTGCTGTTGACCCACTTTCATGTTGGCATGCAGGTTGACAGCCTGATGAAATGCATGCCCGCCACTGCTCAGGTAGCAGCGCAACAAGGAACATATCTGGCCCGCTCTTTCAACCATTTTGCCCAGGGTAAACCAGCAGAAGGCCCCCTGCGTATCAGAGAACAGGGTCACCATAGGTTTCATCCCTTTTGTTACAAGCATCTTGGTTCTTTTGCTCCATTGGGAGGAGAAACAGCAGCAGCTGAGCTGCCTGGAGATTGGGTCTCAATTGGCCGGAGCACTATGTGGCTATGGTACTCAGTTTATGCTAGCAAGCAGGTGAGCTGGCGCACGAGGGCATTGGTGATGTTTGACTGGACTAAAAGATTTGTCTTTGGGTGCGACTCTTCACGAATGTAACAGTGCAATGGCTTCCTTATTAAGGTGGCAATGCAGTGTGTCTGATCATCTAAATTCCTTGTGGATACTTTTCTTGTCAGATTCTGCATCTATCAGAAGCCAATGCAGATTATTTGGAGTGTCCTCTTGTTGCACAAGTTGAATCATGTGCACAGTTGCTTGCAAAATCTAATCTAGCTGTGCCTGGGTCTTGTGCTGTAAGTGCACGATCATTGACACCTTGCCTTCCATTGAATACATACTTGAAAATGGCAGAGTGCATTGGAGTGCTTTCTGCGCTGACTTTCTCCTTGGTGGAGGAGTTTGATGTGCAGAAACAACAGAGATCAATGTTGGGGAGGTCATTACATCTTGTAATCTACAGTGAGTTGCAGGGTTTGACTGCATGTTTATCACAATTGATTGCTTTAGTCAGGCATTGGAGGAAGGCTCAGGAAATCCTATCCCATCTCCAAATTTCACCCTATTTGCTCTGTGAGATCCAGTTCACATGTGTGTTGTGTATGAATGATTACACAGGCAGGGTTTTCTAGAGCTGCAGTGTACAGATGAGGTAGGGTACCTGGACTTTCTAGTGATGGAGATCTTGACATTTGGAAAACACCTGGATCTTGCAACAGATGGTACTTAGGCCAGTTCTCACCCTTGAGATGGCATTGTCTCTTCTTTGCAAGTAGAATTTATGGGTTCAGAGAGAATTCTATGTACTTACTGTTTTGGTCATCTTGTTTTATCTTCCATTGTATGATATCCTTGATACAATCTTGGCTACCCTTCTTGAGTGCTAGTAGACATCATGATTTCACTTTCTTGTCACTGCAGGAAAGTGACTGAAACTCAGGATGGATATTTTTGTATAATTGTCTGCAAAATTTTGAGCAGATCATCCATCACATACTTATCTACACCAACTGTTGGGAGCTGAAGTCAGTGGGGATGGGGAAGTAGGTGGCAGCTGGTCACTGCCATTTGTGATGGAGGCGATGGTCAAATGCTTTGTGATTGACACTCGCAAAAGGTAGGTTATGACCAGTGTTGCTCTGGTATCACCTGTTTGACATACCAGCCTGGTACTAGAGTATTTCTCAAATTCATATACCATTCTGGTATCAACAGTTCAAGGCACCCAATTTCATGATGCAATGGTATCAATATCAATATGACTCATATGATACCAGCTGGTATAAGTTTTCAACTCTGGTATGAATCCATTGTCTCATTAGGGTTGATTTTTTAGGGTTTCATCCACTCCATGTTGTGCATAACAAAGGCAATTAGTGTTGAAATATGAAAACCAGATTGTAGCTATTGAAAAACAGAAAGAAACCAGAGACATGCTTGAAGGTTCAGCAAGAGAGCAGCCAACATCACTCATAAAAAGGTTTAAGTGCAAATTCAAAATAAGAAAATGGGTACGACTGAAAAAAAATCTACTCCTTTGTCGATCACATTGCTCTTGTGCAAAATGCATTGCTGACATAGGCAAAACCAGTGGAAAGAGTACAATGTCAAAAGTCTTATCAAAATGTTTTTGGAGTCATTACAAACTTCATTACTTTGCATCTTCAAAGTACCTAGCATCTTCGAGCTCATTTTCAAAGTCATCTAGCAGCTCCTCTTCAATTGTCATCCCCCCAACAGCAAGAGAGCAATACTCGTCCTCACATCACTTGGCCAATTCTTCAAAATCATAACCAGTTTGTTCAAGTTCTCTATGCCCAACCAACATCGTCGTAAACTAAGTCAATATTTAGGCAATGCTAAATATGCATTCAATTTCAATTTGAAAGCTTGGGATACCCAAAAATTGTCGAGCAAGGAATGCAACGTTAGGAAATTGTTTTGCATGGTCTTTACACCATTGCAAGGTTGATTTTACATTGTTATCATCCACAATATGTGATGATACAAATACAATTCAAATTTCACCAAAGAAATATTAGTTTCTTCTGTAGAAATTGCAACTCCTCACAAGGAGTCATCATTGATGGGCGCGAAAGGAGGAGGGCCTTCCACATGCCTTGGGTTCAAATGTTTGGAAAACACCACCAAGAATGGCAACAAAACATGTTAATCATATTCTTTCACAATTGTTGCAACTCTATCCCAGCCTACATATTCCATGATGCATTGCAACCTTTTAAACATTGGATTCAGTTGAAGAGCGCACATATTGTGTGCAAAAACAACATTAAAGGTCATAACAAAAGCCAAAAAAAGCTCCAACACATTAATCACTTCAAGCACCATTCTTCCATACAAAATTTTCAACTTTGTGTCAAACTCTCCACACATTAATGGAAGGTTTAATCATGTATGAGCTCAATAGTCTTTATGCATATTAATACAAATGGAAAATGCTACAAACAAAACATTTGAAAGCAACCAATACCCTCTAATTTGGTTCGTAATGCATTATTCCACCATAGGGAACCAAATGGGCCTAGGGTTTGTGTCATAGCTTTGGCAATTACCCATGTCGAACCAAATGGTATTCATTTGCAACCCAAAGGTCTATCAGCTATAGCAAAGGTTTATGGCAGCAACATATTCCAAGGTTTCCTGAAAGAAAACAACCTTGGAAGTAAATTGAGTCTTGACCAATTTCCTTACATATTGATTCCCATTCCTGCCTACCCTTCCTCAATTTCTTTATCCCAACAAACATGTAATGGTTTTTTGCAAGGCACTTTGAACTTCTACTACACTCATTTCCTTCATCCCAACATAAATATTAGTATCATTAGTGGCATATTGACATGTTTTACACATGACATGGCCAAAATAGGTGCCACTAAATGGTGCAACAAGTTACAATGGTACACAAGATACAATACCGATGAATACAAAAGCAAGTGTGTTGAGGTTTATGCCTTAATTTTTAACATAAGCAATAATCTTGCTTGTGAGTTGAATTTAGTCAAAAGAGATTTCACCTATTTTGCAAATGTTGCTCTAAAGGTGTTTGGAGCTTCAAACAATTGGACTATAACATGGTAGGGCACCCAATCATCATTAATAAAATTAATCATCACTAATGGGAACATATCAAAACCAATTTTGGGCATCTAGAGGTCAAATGTACTAATGGATGTACCACATTGTGCAATGGTTGGCAACACATGCATCTTCATCACCTTAGCCAACATATTTGGGATATGTTCCTAAATAAACTATTTGCATGAAGGAAATCTAATTCTATCACATTGGCACATTACAAGATGATGCAATCGAAAATTTTCAACAAAAGATGAAAACATGTACCCCTTTGCAATCAACAGAATCAAATCCTTTATAAACTTTTTCTCACCTAAATCATTCGATTTGTAAAGGTTTTAGCCAAAAAAAACCAATAATGGAATGGGGAGGCATTATCTTCCTTTTTTTTCCCATTATGCTAACCCCCACCTTCTTCATCTATTGTTTTCTTATGTTCCTTGTACCGATTCAAAATAGCCCCATAATTTATTCATACTTGTGATGCCATTTGCACGGTTGTAAAAAAGAATACCTTTTTTGGATCACATCATGCTACTACTACTATTGGAAACTTGAACTTTGGGGTGGCACAACATGTGCCTCATGCTCTGGACAAGTTGAATTTAAACATGTGCATCTAGATCATTCAATACAAAAAATACCCAAGCAAGGGAGACGTGGCTATGGGGAATATAAAAAGTTTGGTTCTTTTGTAGCTTAGCAAACAAAACACCCCATGTTTCTTGTTAAACATCAACTCCTTGAATCACTCTCTCAGTTTCTACCTTTACAACATCAAATGTGCTAGCTCCTTAGATCAGCTCGCTAGTCATGTCGATGACACTAGTGAATTATAGTTAGGGTTGTCCCCATGTCCATGTGTTCGTCACAACATGACAAACACATTTAGATTTAAACACAACCCTATGTCATGTTAGTATAGGATCAACTTAGGTCAACCTAGAATTAATTTAAGTCAAAGGCCATATTGAATGCCTTAAGGCAAATTTACGGGCAACCAAAAAGGTAGTAGTTTTGGTCATCATAAACCCTAAGGTGACTAAAATGTTTTTTGGTCACCACACAATTTAATCACCAAATTATTAATGACTAAAAAATTTCAATCATTTTACGTATGGTGATCAAAACCCATTTCCGATCACAATACGTAAAGTGATTGAAAATTTTCAATCATTAACTATTTGGTGATTAAAACCTTTTTTTGATTGGCAATAACTGCAATTTTTGGTCATTGGTTATTATAATTTTGGTTGCCTTCAATTACCCCATGTAGAGCTTGATGAGAGCTTTCCAAAAACATATTGCATGCCCCATTTCCAAATTAATTGCCAATGACCAAAAAAATTTGTTGGCCATCCAAAACTCAAGTTTTCTTGGACAATGACCAAAACCCATTTTTGGTCGCCATATGTCAAGCAACCAAAATTTTTGTCACCAATAATTTGGCAACTAATACCTTTTTTTTGTCATTAACAACAATTATTTTCTATCCTTCACTATTGAGTTTTCAGTCGCCATTAATTATTATGTATAAAGCTTGACAAGAGCTTTCTAAAAACATATTACATACCACCTTTCCAAATTCATTTGCTAACGACTGAAAAATTTCACTTGCCATCCAATGTTCAAGTTTTCTCAAATGGCAATGAAAATCCATTTTTGGTCATTAATAATTTGGCGACTTAAACTTTTTTTTGATTGCTAGCCACTTTTGTTTTATGTCCTTGGCAATTGAATTTTCTATTGCAACACATAAAATTCAACGAGAACTTTCCAAAAACACATTACATCCCTTATTACAACTTTCCAAATTTAGTTGCCGATGACCAAAACATTCAATCACCATCCAACTATCAAGTTTTTTTGGATAGTGACCAAAAACCATTTTCGGTCACCATATGCAAGGTGATTAAAAGATTTCAATCACCAATAGTTTGGTGATCAACAACTTTTAGTTGCTAATGATTATTATTTTCACCACGTGGAACGTTCATTAAATGTTTTCCAAAAACATTACATGCTGAAATTTTTTGGTCACTAACTTTTAGATTTTAACAGTCAACAAATTAGTATTTTTGATATGCCCAAAAAACAATTTCTGAACTACTTGAAAAGTAATCATCCAATCGAAAGTGGCCTTTGATCCAACGACTAAAAATTATTTTTTCATTGCTTAAGAAATTGTAATCGGTGCGCCAATGTTTTTAAACAATGCTCAAAAAATACAATTGCCAACTTTTAATCGCCATTTTCAATCGACTGTGTTGGCAATTAAATGTTTTTGGTCACCCAAGCTAGTGACAAAATTTTGGGGCATTGTTTGAAAAAAATTGGGTAGTAACCAAAATGTTTTGGGTAGTGACAAAAAAAAACTTTAGTCATTGGATCAATGGGCACTGTCGATTAGATAATGAATTTTTTTTTGGTACACAAATTTTTTTCGGGTGATCTAAAAAAATTCAGCTACCAACTATGGCAACAAAAAACTAGCAAAATTTTTTTTTGGCATGTAATATGTTTTTGGAAAGCTTTCAGTGAACACTACACATGACAATCAAAGGCGACCAAAAATTTAATTGTAGGCAACAGAAAATAGCAATTAGTGATGACCAAAAGTTTTCAATTATTAAATTGTTGGTAATAAAAAAAATTCATTCACCTTACATATGGCGACTGAAAATGAATTTTCAATTACGATCCTATAACAATTGAATCCATTTTCGATCACCATACATAAGGAGGGTAGCCCGAGTGTAATTTTTTTTTTGTGTGTGTTAGTTTTGATGGACATGACTAACATGTCAGGATGGACACTAACATGACACTTAACACAAAATGACCACGTCACATCAATTTTGACAATGACAATTGTAATGACAACTCAAACTAGTTCTAAAGGACACTTTTTAGTTGCATAAGCCAAGTTACAAAGGACATGATTTTTCATAGTGGGAGCTCCTTGGTGTTCAAGGAGAGCATAAAAGGCTTGTGAACTATAACAAGAGCCACGACACAAGCATTTAAAGAAAACATGCATGTCATGAACATCCAAATTTGTATAAAAATGGGGATTGTTTTTGTTATAGAGGGTTATAGAAACCCAAAGTGAAATAGGGTACAAAGAAGAAGACAATTGTCCCCCTTTCTCAAATCACAGACTTTTGTGGCAACCAATGGCCTTGCCACAAATCAAATCCTTTCAAACATGCCTTTTTGGAGGATTTGGTTTTCTATGTTACAAAGGGTTACCAACCTTTGTTTTCTATTGAAAATCCATGGTTGTAGTGTTTAGTTTTGTGGTAATGTGGGTGTGTACAATTTCCATCTTGCCGCCAAATGGTGACTGGAATGCTCCCAGATATGGTGGAAAAAGTTAGGGAAATATGTGTCATTTCAACCCTTGCATCTTGTATTATTTGTACATGTTCATTTGACCTTTGGATGTGTCGTGCGGGCTTTGATACCTTTGTTAGTGTTGTGAGCTTCATCAACACTTGATAGGAGCCATATCATGTGATAATTTAGATTTTTGAAGTACATAACACTGTAAGTGCAACAATGGCAAACCAAGTAAAATTTTTATTGGACTCCTTTAGCTTACTTGACAACATAATTGCATACATCAAACGTGAAGGGTCTAATTTAAACATTTTGACTTCTGCATAAACTTTTGTTGTTTTTTGTTTTGCCCTCAATTGGCATGCCCATTTGTAGGGTCATGTTCTAAGCATGCCACATCAAATGTAGCCCAATATGCTATTGACAACAATAAGGTTTTTGCTAGTTTTTCAGAAGTTAGCTTTAAAAAAGTTCAATCTTCATTGCAAAAGACCATTACTTGGACAAAAAAATCTAAGAAGGGGGAACATGATTGGAAAAAAAAATTGTATTGTTGTAGGACTACCTGCCAAGATGTTGAGAACTCCAATGAAGACATGATTTGCTTCTCGAATGATCCTATTCCAAAAAACATTAAAGTATTGAAATGCTATCTCAATCTACTATGGATGGCAACAAGTTATATTCATTTAGCTTCTAGAGTGCCAATATTTCAAACTTGGGCTATTGTTCAAACCATTACAAATACATTCCTTTTTGTTGTGAAACTTTGTGTCTTGAATCAAAATGCTAGTTATTGGTTGTTGTCTAATGCATTTTATTTTGCTTTCACCTTATGCATTGCCATGAAAGCTAATGTGGTTAGGATCCAAGCTTTAAATCAACTACGATTTGTGGGGACTTTGATTCAAAATTGTAGGAGTTCAAGCTAAGGATGATGATGTAAGTCATTAATATTCTTTCCCCATTTTTGGCATTTGGTTCAATCTATAATCAAGCCAAGGCTCATAACATGTTGGCCATCATGCTTGACCCCCACTTCAAAAACATGAAGGTTATGTGAGACTTTGTGGGCCTTGCACATGCCATTCAAATTGTGACAAATTAAGACGTTAATATTGTGAGCCTCTTTTATAACATGTGTTTTTTTCATTTGAACCTTATTAAGGTAGTAGCAAATTAGCCAACGATAGTTGAAAATGATGACCTATTTTTTGGGTAGTATTTTTAATGATGATGCAATCATGTCCACATTGAAGAATGAATTGCAACTGTATCGGTGACTACTAATACAACCAACAGAGATTGAAAACCTTTTAATTTGGTGGGCAAAACATGAGGTGCAATTTTTGCCTATTTCTTTCCTCGCTTGACAAATCCTTGGTGACTTGGGATCACAAATCAAAATATAGTGAATTTTAAGGTGATTCTAGGCTTAGGATTGAAAATTTAAATTAACTCATTCTCATCATAAAAAATTGGCCTAATGATGGTTGTGTTGGGTGCGATGGACCTTTGAAGCCTAAAATCATGGTTGAAAAGGATTTTATTATGATTGAAGAGCACACTAGATTGATTAAGGAACAAGGCTTCTTTGAAAAAGATTCAGACTTTGATTTTAGCTTATTTTAGCTTCAAGTTTTTGCTTTCATCTGCAATTTGTGTTATTTTTTGTTAACATTTTTCTTGTGCAATCAAAATTCTGATTTAATTTTTTTCTTGGTGCATTTACAACATTGGAACTAAGGATTGAAGACTTGATTTGTGTTACAACATAGGTATATCCTTATTTCACATTGCTATTGAATTTCCTATGATGAAATGGGCTAAACTTGAGACTGATTTAATGGTCTTCAATGTGGGTTCATTATTTAGGGTTGGAAGTTGCGAGGTTTTATGTTTTGGAATCATATGTGTGATTAAAACCTAAAACCTTTTGTGAATTTTGTTATTCATATGTTACACTTGTTATCCTTCTACAAGTGTTTTTGGGGCATGTGCATTATTCTAGGAGGTCAATTTTGTTTTGTTTTGCAAGTAATATGTCTTCATTTGTGGTTGGATTTGTCATTGTATTTTAAGGTTAATTGTTATTTTTTTATGATTGGAATTATGTCCAATCCATTTTGTTATCATTTATGACATGTGCATTGAGAACTTCTATCATTTGTAATGTTGATGGTTTGTCTAATGTCAAATTGGTCAAAACACATTCAAAGGAGCCACAAAGGGCATTGGATGTCAGATTTTATCACAAAAAAATTATAGATTTGTTTTTCTTTGTCATTTGAAACTATGGTAATCATGGCACACTATTCTTTTTTAATACACATGAATGTCAAGAAACTCGAATTAAAAATCCATTTGATCCAATTTTAGGTTTTGGTTTAGTTAAAGACTTTTGAAAGTGAAAATTTTGTCACTAAAAAAGGACATTTTTACAAAGGACTTTCAAAAGACTCATATAATAAAAGTAAATTGATGGTAAAAAAATGAGATGATAATAACCTATAGGCTATTAGATGTGCATTAAAAAACATTCACAATTTCAAAAATGTGGATTCTAAAACTTTGAAAATTCATAGTATGTACACTTGAAAATCCAAAATTTCAAAATTTCAAAAGTGCTATACCACATATGAATGGGGTATAATGTATATGATGTTTCAAACAAAGTTGTAGTTTATGGTACATTAAATTCAACTTTTAAAAATTGGCATTTTTTGCTATGGTTTCAAATTATCATCATTTTTCAAAATGAAACATAAAATCTGCAAGGAATTTGTACGTTTTCACAAATTCATATTTATTAAAAATGATTAAGAAAAAAATTATTGTGGTAATTTTAATAATTTTTCATAAAAAAATTATTTTGGGGAAAAAAAACATGCAATCTTAATGTAAAATAATGCTTATGGCACTTTTGAGTGTGTTTTGACCCAAAAGCCCAAAAGCTTAGTTTTGAAGAAGGATTTGTCCTTGGATTTAAGGTTAATTGTTGATCTTCTATGATTGGAAGTTTGTTTAGTTCATTTTGTTATGATTTTTCATGTGCACTAAGGAGTTCTGTGGTATGTAATAATGTTCAAGTCACATGTTTATTCAATTAGATTGAAGGTGTTTTTGATGGTCTATCTAATGTCAAATGCCCAAAAGCCCAATTATGAAAAAATGAATTATTGTAGATGTGAGTAATGAGTAAGAAGCAAATTATTGCAAATGTAGTTTCATTACATTTTCAAATTAAAATATTCATTTCTTTTAAATACTTGACTTGTAATTACAATAACCATTTTTTTTTGACAATTTAATCCCTAAACCTTAATTGTTACCCAAACTTGCCCCCTTTAAAAACAATTAAAACCCTAATACCTGAAAACCCCCTTTATTTAAAAAAACATTGACCTTAATGGGAGGTTTTAGATTTTTAAAAAAAATTCAAAACCTTACCAAGAGGTTTTTTCAAAAATAATAATAAAAAAGAATTGTCCCCCAAGGTTTTCCAAAAAAAATAGAGAACCACCCAACATTGGTTTAAACGATATACTTACCTAAAAGTTGCTTATTTTCCTACCTATTTGCCTATATATGAAACCTATTTCCTATATAATTAGCTACCAATATGAAAACAAATTTTAACTCAATTGAAATTCATCCATAATTGAATAATAATGGACATCCAGTGGATGGTGCATTGGTGGGTGTTGGTTCATTATGGTCCTATTTTAGTATTGCAAATACTAAATTCTGTAAACTTTGATAATATCCCCAAAAAAATGCTTAGATGTTCAGTTGAATAAATTTTTTAAAAATTCATGTAAAATTATTGATTAAAAAAATGCAACAATAGTTGAATGTATATTACAAATAAAATTTATTTTATGTAAGACAATGTAGTTTTAAAGATTTTCAATTTTAGTTGAAAATTTGATACAACGTGCTAGCCCTCTACCATTGAACTTGACTTGGGGGTGCTAATGGGTTGTTAGTTGGGTTTGCCATTGTGTTCCAAAAGTAAAAATCTAATATGACAACACCAATGCAACCATAAAATCTAAAAATATACTAATTTTATTGTAGATTTTTTAAATGCACCAATAATTGTAAGAATTTACTAAGCTGTTTTTATGTGCAACATCCCTAATGACTAAGTTGCATATTATGTTTTGGATAAAGAACAATAAATTTTATGTTGATTTGGGGCTATAAAATGGCTTTGGGTTAGTATTTTTGAAAAGAATGCAATGTCTTTTGCACATCTAGCAATTGCTATTGATTGGACATATAAAATGATTAGTCTAGGTCTAGGTGGTTTGTTATTACTGGTAGTCTCACCTCCAAATCCCACTTTTCATGGTTGTGGGTGGGGTTTGGGAAAAAGTAAGTACATCTCAAATGTGAAAAATAGAGTTGGAGTTTCAAATACTTGTTAGGTATGGGTGGAACTACTTTTTACTACTTCTTGTTTTGTACATTTTGCTTTTTAGATTTCATTCCCTTCATGAATATATGGAAATATTTAAATTATGTAATAATTTCCTTCAAAAACACGACAAAAGAAATTGATAAATATTAGAGTTTTTCGTAAAGTTAGGAAAACACATCACCAAAACCTTGAGTTTGGTCCAAAACCAAGTGAGATTAAAAAAAAAAACCTACAAAAATGTACATTAGCCTTCAATGAGGGTCAAACTCTAAAATGCAGTTAAGTTCCATGGGTTGGGATGGGTTTCAATGTCCAATGTGTGGGTGGTTTCTATAGGAAGATTTGCATCCAAAAAAGAAATGGGCGAAAAATTTGGGTTATACCCAGAAGAGGAGTTGGGATATGAGATAATCATTACCAAGCTGGAAGAGGTGTGGGGGGGTTTATTGAGAGGGGGAAGCAACTGTCACAAAGAAGGATATTGGATTGGTTTGAAAGGATATTGGATTGGTTTGCTGGAAGAAAAGGAGGCATTATTATCTCTGTTTGTTGTGCTTCATCTACCTTAAGACCTGAATGCAACAACAATGTTCAACATCTTTACATCCCACAAGACATCAACTTATATATTGTGGGCTTCCAATCAAGGACCTTGAGTCTTATTAACGATGGAGTGTTGGAAGGAGTGAACGGCCCTTATTGGGAAGGTAGCGTATCAGTGGTAAGAATATCATAATTATTGAGAGGCCCTATAAAGGTGCATTACCTAACATGTTCCAACAAGATAGACACATTATAACTTGACCTTATGCCTATTCATGGAAAGGCGAAAAACCTATGTTCTCTTTCACAACTACACTAAAGAGGAAAATGTTGAAAGATTTTAAACCAAAAATTAATATGATGAAAAAGAGGTGGGTAGGGGTACTTCCTTTTACTTTCAAGCTAAGATGGATGAACATTTGGTCCAAGACACGAAATTGGAAAGAAACAAACTTCATGTGGGCTTTGTGGAATAAGGCAATTGTAGTTAACACTTGGAGAACTAAGATGGACAACTCAATCAATCAAACTTGCCCATTGTGCAGTAATAAAAAAAAATTCACATTGCACAAATTTTGGGAAAGTTGCCATGCACAATGGGTTTGGGAGTACACACAAGGCATTGTGTGTGAGCTTGCCTATGATAACAAGCCATCACGGGTGGTTGCCCCCCTACATTGGAAACAATGTGTTTTTGCCACCAGAAGTCCAAGGCAAGTGTAGCATGTGGAGAACATATGGTCCTTGCTAAGAGGTATCACACTTTGGACTGTGTCAATTGAACGAAATGATTTGATTTTCAACAATGAAAAATAAAACGTTATTAAAGTTCACAAAGTTATTTGGGATGCCCTACTTGATTATTGTAGGGAGGCTTGGAATAGATGTATGAGGCTAATTAGAAAAACCCCTAGAGTGAAAAAAAACTTCTTGACAAATTTAATAAGAGCTGAGGTAGGCACCAGGTTATTTGTGTCAGAGTAAGTAGCTTTGTTTGGTGGTGTTATGATGGGCAGTGAAAGGGCTTCATCTATTAAGGTTCCGAGCGTGTGGTGGTGCTCCTCCCGCTCTGGGGGTTTGCTGTTCTTGTTTCTCTTAGCAATGAGTTCTTTTCATTTGTGCCCCCAAAAAAAAAACTCAAAAATGCACCACTTTTTGTGCCAAACTGACTTTCATCCTGATTTGACCCCCTATTTCCATTTTCCTGAGTGCATCCACTGCTGCTGCATATATTTTCACTACTCCTACGTGTACAATTACTATAATTACCTCGAACCTTGTGCATTGAATGCTGAGTTTCAGCATTTCATACCCAGATTTAATAAAACTTCCTTACTTTGCAGACCTCACTCAAAGAGGGGATAGGGGGTGAAAAAAGGCCCAAAGACAGGGCGAAGACAGGATGACTTTAAGGAAAACTCTATTTAAAATTACAACTCTAGGAATATATTTTCAAGTCTCTTCTCTACATGAATGGACTTTACCTGAATCCTAATTCCAGAGGAAGCCCCTAGTATGAAGTGCAAAGGGCACCATCTATTAGGTTGTAAATTGTCTCTTCAAATGGTTGGGCCTTGGGTTATGTTCAAAGTTCAAACCTTAGAAGCAAGATACGTATCATCCTCACCAAATGCTTTGGTTCAAGGGCGATACAATCGGATACGCTAGGCTACTGGGAAAAGGGTATGATCTATGAACTTAATGAAAACCACAGCCTGAAAGAAATGTGTGTACTTTCCCCTCTCTTCATCCACATGATGAATAGTTCTGTATCCTTAGCCCGGCAAGCATATGGAATAAGAAAGATGCAGGGTAAAGCCCAAGGAGGATGGGTGGGGAACATTCCCAAATGTTGGGAAGACTCGGTCTGTCATCTGACCACCTCGTCTTAGGCCCCTTAAAAGTTTAGCTGTGGGTGAACCAGTACCTACACTTGTAAAATCTAAAAACCTTGAAATTCGTTTAAATTGTTTCCAAATAGTATAAATCCCATGTTTAGACTAAGTAAAACTCTCCAAGTCCATATCTAACATTTATTGAGTTTAGTCTGGTCACTAAGAGGCCTCACTCAGGAAGGCAAAGGTTATCAATGTAGCCTTCAGCCCCTTATCCTGAGATAAGGGGCTAAAGGCTACACCTTAGCCCCTTGTCCTGAGAATGCCCCCACCCATGGAACTTACCCATCGAAAAGCATGAGATGAAAGTTATCATGAACCTAAAGATATGAAGATCATGAGGCGTAAGAGGGGCAGGGTTCTTACACCTAGTCCTTAAAAGTGCAAAGAATCTTAGTTGCTCTAAGCTCTTAGAGGGATCTTTGACTTAGTAAGATCCGATCCACTCTTAATGAGAGTAGGTGCAATAGAGATATCCATAAAGTCACCCTGTCTTTGGGCTCCCTTTGACCTCCTAACCCCTCTTTTAGTGGTATCCGCTAAGTAATGAAAATTTATTAAATCTCAGTATGAAATGTTGAATCTCAGCATGTAATGCCCAAGGTCCGTGAGGAGTTATAGTAGCTGTACAGGTAGGAGCAGTGAAAATCTATGTAGCAGCAGTGGAGGCGCTCAGGAAAAAAAGAACGACAGGGTGAAACTCAGAAAACCATTCACCGCCCCCTTCAATGCTAATGTCCTTTTTCGCAGCTTTTAAAAAAATCTCACCTTGTGTATGACCAAACTCAGGGTACTGGTGCTGTCTTTTCCTGACTTTACTCATATCTCTAACGTATCTCTCCTCCAAAAGAGGAGGGATATTCTTAAGGAGTAGGTGTAATGTATCTTTCCTCCAAGAGAGTGGGGATATTCTTAGAGACAAGGTGCCTCCAAGTACGCTTAGGAGCTCAGGAGATTTGTTCAAGTGCTTTGACGGTGAAGATAATATCCTATAGCACATGTAGCCATTACATGTGCACACCCAAATGCAATGATCATCCTATATAGTAAACGAACGATGGTCCCGACCAAATGAAGCTTCCCTTAAAGCCGTGCGTTTGGTCGGCTTCCCCTGAATCCGTCCAGTCATCCATCCAGCCGGACTCATTGGTTCTGGGTA
>Ga0116231_10000019_pt1 | contig 143453 bp, 103 predicted proteins | sample S1TSphgellanicum_2_FD_89695 | JGI IMG/M metagenome (GOLD analysis project Ga0116231, IMG submission 89695) | Host-associated microbial communities from peat moss isolated from Minnesota, USA - S1T2_Fd - Sphagnum magellanicum MG | ecosystem: Host-associated > Plants > Peat moss > Unclassified...
ATGGAGTCGTTGGTTATTTCTTGTTCTTTTTCTTGTTTTTTGTTCTTCCTCCCCCCCCTCCCCTCCCCACTGACTTATATAGCAGGTGCAATCTCGGCAACTTGCTTCTATGAGCCTGTGGCAAACTGTTTTCAAGCTCAAATTCTCCAACTTCATAGAGGAGCTGAAATTCCACTGGACACCATAATTCTCCTGGAGGTGCCCTTATGATTCAAATAAGCTTGCAACACAGATGAATACATGACTATTAGAGTAACAAATGGAAGAAAATGAACTCTCAGCCCTCCTCCCAATCAATTTCATCTTCATCTTCAAATTCTCCACTTCCACCCCCATTGTCCTCTCCAATCATAGCTCCTGTCTCTTCCATGCTTCCACCATTTCGCAGGCCATTGCTGGGTCCTTCTACAGAGGAAAAGGCAGAAGATCATAATGAATCAGTATAATTGGTATGTATAAGTTTGCCTAACAAGACAGAAATGAGATGAAACAACATACAACTCCACAAGCCACTCTAGAAGCTCACAACCAACCTTAAATATAAATTGAGTTCACTGTTGAGAAGGGCAATTTAGAAGGCAATCTTGTGAACTCATGAACAAGATCAGCTTTTTCACAACTTTGTTTTGCCAAAAACAAGCAATCTTAGAGGATCTGCAAGAATTTGCAAAAGATATATGTGCAGTAAACATTGTTTTGTCCCTAACATACCTGTGGCTGTAGCATCTTCCCATTCAACCTCCTCCTCATCTTCTGCACCATCCATCTTCATTTCTTGTGCTGCAAGAGCTTCTGATGTACCATCTCCAACAGTGCTGTCTCCTGGAGTGCTCATGTTTCCATTTGCTGCACTTGCTGCCATCTGTGCTGCCTCTTGCTGACGTTGCAAGAGTGCTGCATAATAAGCCTTCAAATACTCCTCCTGTCACAGCAATTCCAGTCATGAGAACGGCATATAATTTTCTCCAGTCAACATACAACCACACCTTTGCCTCTTATGGATGTAGTCCTTGAGAAAAGTGAAATATGATTCAATCAAACTTGAACAGGTGGAACAGAGAAGACAAGCAACTGTGGATAGAGAGCATAGGTAAGACAATAAAGAAACCTGGATCTTCTTTTGCATGGCCTCATTGTCCTCCTCTGTAGGCTTGACATCAAGAGGAGCAGTGGGACCAGCAAGGGCTGCACTGTCTTCGCTCTTCATCTCCAGCTTCGCCTCCCCACGCTGCTCAGCTGTCAGGCTCATGCCCTGTCGAATCATCCAGGGCGGCAGTACCTTTGTTGGACCTCCAGCAGCTTCATCTTTGCCTTCTTCCCTCTTTACATCACCCCCAGCCAATGCAACTTCCACCTGCACAAACAGAATTCTCGCTTTTGAGCTCTACACATCAGATGATCCAAACAGGCAATATGCCATGATAGAATGTTTGCAAACCAGTATGTGATGCTTATGAATCAGATTGCCTTCTAACAGCAGGGGCAAACTGCTTGAGGTACACACTGCCCAAGAATAACTCTTGGTGGTGGATGTGAAAACTAATGCGGTGGAGCACAAATCAGAGTGCACCTTTGTCTCTCCCAAAAAGGGCATGGGAGTCCCAGTCAAGCCCTGCCCATGAGAAGCCTTGGGCAGATCTACAACAGCCTCGCCATTGGATGACATGCGCCCTGCAGCAATCGCCCTCTTCTCCCATTGAGCAAGGGTGCCAAAATCTGGTGGGGTTAAATCTTTCACCCGTGACAGTTGCACCGTCAATGGCTGGAGCTGCTTCTGTTTTCCCCTCACAAACCAGACTTCTCTCTTCAGTAACCATGAAATCTGGGCATTGGACAATACATACTAGTGTGCAGGAGCCATCCAAAAGAATTGACTCATTAGAACTATGCTGTGAGGACTCCAGGGGTTTGTGCATGTTCGGAGTTCAAATCTGCCACACCAAAAGAAAACCCTAAGGATGATAATATCACAGAACACAATCCAATTTACATTACTGTTAATCCAGTCGCAGTGCATAATTTATCTGGTCTCAAAGTTTTCTTTGCTTGCTGGTTCAAACAATTTTAAAGATTCCACAACCTGGAGATTGAAATAGATACAGGATGGGATATGGCACAAACTCTTCACCATCCAACAATCACAGAACATAAGCCATTTAGGGCTTGTTGCTATGGCTTCATGGCCACATCATGCTCTGAGTTTGCAGAGAGCAAGAGAGCCAGCAAATATTCCTGCTCATTTGTTGGTGATGCACAAGAACATAATGCATATAGACAGGAGAAGAGTAACTAGTACTCACATCCATCTTCTCAAGCAGCTCCTTGAGCTTCTCATGGCGCCGCCGACGGGCATTGTCTTCACCATCTCCATCACCCAGCTCAACAGCTGCAAGCTTGTCACTCTCTGCCACGAGCTCCGCATTGCAATTCTCACAGTGGAAGTTCTCATCAAAAGGGTTGACCAGGCGCAATGCATCAAGGGCAGAGTACCTGCCAAGAATGCCAATTGAGTCCTATAACCTAGTGATGTCCTATCAAGGATTCTCAAATATGAGCAAAGAACAGAAAGGAGTGAAGTGCTTTGCTCAGCAAGTAGGTGGAATCAATAGGAAGGAAGGCCATGCAGAAACCTGCGACCACAGCCACTGTTTGGGCAGATGTACTCCTGGATAGTATTGCGATCCTCCAGTTGATCCTTTATCTTCTTCTTTGCACGGTGTATACGGTATCGCACAATGTCATAGACCTGCTCAGGACCAAACAAAAAGAACACCAAATTAGATCTTCCTGGTATCAGTACACAAATTTTGTTCCCTGTTTGTGCATCAACATTGTAGACCACAAATCATTGGTTCACATCCAGTGCCAGGGCTCAAAGAGATGATGGATAAGAAAGTGCAAAAGAAGGAAATTCAGATAGGATTCATTACAGTCATTACCTGGGCATAGTCAATGCAGCAATACGAGTGTGTGTGCACCTTCAATTTCTCCTCACCCTCTCTTCCACCTGGATGGTCCTCACTCACTGCAGCAATGGCTGCATTGTAAAGCTTGGCACCTTTCACTGTCTGCAGGACAATGAACAACAAGAAAAAAGCCTGCATGTTCAGAAGCCTAACTTTGCTAAGCTGCATGCACAAGGAATGTAGGGGGTTCTGAAACTTCTCATGTCTCAATGAGCGACTACAGGGCAGAATAATATAGACTTTTTGGTTGGGAATTCAGAATCGATAGGCAAATAGACTTCCAGTTGAAGTGCCAGGGACAAAAAGTGAAGACCTCACGGCGGTGCTCACGAATGACAAGCATCTCTTCTTCCAGGACCCGCAGTGTGCGCCGCAATTGCTTGGGGTGCAACCGCAAGACCTTTGCCAAGTCGTCTTCCTTCACCCATTGCCGCCTAACCATATCCCCAACTATCAATCGACTTTTCTAAGGGTGGAAAACATTTCTTGACCCCCCACACAGATCTATATCATGCATCTATGTGTGTGCCCGACTATATAATCTGTGACAAAAGTAGCAGGTTCCTATATGGAACAAGAATATTGATGTACAGAATTATGCATCGGGCATAGGGGGCTTGAAGTCATAGAAACAAAAACCTGGTGAGGGCATCAAGAATAACAACAGCAATGCCGCGGTTATCAGACTTGTCAGACTTGCTCCGATTGGGACCCTTTGCAGGTATTTCTTCGTCGTAGAACGCCCTTGCCACTATTCTGACTAACCTGCACCCCAAGCACCTTGTCTAAATCATTCTTGAATTCCATCTTTTTCCCTTTCTCGCTCTCTGTCTACCACACCTTGAAGGGGCAAAAAACCCTATAAAGGACCTACACAAACCCACTCAAAAACCTAAAAGATCCCTCCCGTTAAGTCTCTGAAACCAGAAAAGCCATCCCAATTCGGGCACTCCAAGCAGCCCATGTGATGACGATCCATCAGATAAGACCGAAAATGCAACGGTACATTCGTAGAAGTCTTAAGATTTGCATTTTATGCGATGCTCAAAGACGCATAGTAAACCCTAAAATCTAGGAAACCCCAGAAAACCTGAGAGTCCACCCCCAAATCCAGCTCTTTAAGCAGCCCCATGCAGTAGAGATCCACCAGAGAACATCCAAAATTGGCACCCTGCAATTGTGAAACCCTTGAGACAAGAAAATTTCATTGCAATGTTGAGTCGCAGGCGCGCGCACCAAAACCTAAAATGCAGAAAAATAAAAAACCCAACCCACACCAAATTTCCTTTCCGACTCTTCAGAGAAAGGCGTTTGTCGCATATACGAGAGAGGCACGAACGAGGCGAATAACACAGAGAGAGAGAGAGAGAGAGAGAGAGCACAAGTCATTTCCAACGACTAAAATCAAACGATGTCTCAGGGATATGGATTTCCCATTTAGGACTTCCCAAGACCCAAAAAAAACAACAATCATGCACCGAACATGATAGCTCAAAGAAATTAGGGTATGATGACAACAGCGCCCTGGGGCGAGAGGCTGAAAAAAGAAAAAGAAAAAACCACCTTCGGAAGGGCTCGATGCTCATGGCACAAATGAGAATAAGAGACAAGAGACCCGTCGATTGGATCCCGCAACTCTTCGGAAGCTTGCATAACCCCCCCCCACTTCCGGTGTCTTGTTTTTCCTCTTGTTGGGTTCGTTTTGTGAGAGAGGTGTGTGTGCGCGTGAGTTTGTGTTTGTGGGGAGGATGAGGAGGATGGGAGGGGGAGGTGGGGCTTTTTCTGCGTGTGTCCTGTGCCAGTGTGAACTGTTAACGTGTTAAGTTCGAGCTTTTGATAGGTACTTACTTACGTACCTACCAACCTACTTACGAAAGTAAGTAGGCTTGTACAGTTCACTAATAACTTGATTTTGAACTAAAAATAAATAGCCTACATAAGGCTATTGAAATTGTATTTTCTTGTATTTCAAGATAGGTAATGATTTCGGCATAAATAAATTTGTTTCTTATTTTGTCGATTTTTTGAAAAAATATTTATTATTTGCGCCAACATTTTGATAATTATTATAAAACTAAACTCTGAAGTATTTAAAAGTTTAACTTCAGACCTGTCAATTCTTGAATTTAAGACCGGGAAAGTCTAAAGACATTTAGAGTGTCCCACAAAAGACAGTAAAGTCTTGTTCATTATTTTTGTATAAACATTATTATCTGGCGAAATTATCAGAATTAAAAAAATCAAACTGTTGAAGTTAAAATTTCAAATTTAATTAATTATCCATCAATATGGATATAATAATAAATGATGACATGTTATTATTAATTTTTTATTTTGATGTTTTTATAGTCTGGTTAGCTGTAGTAACCATGAATAGACATCTAATGAAACTGACCCAAAATAATTTTTTTTCAAAAAATAAAAAATATTGTGAAAAAAATATCCCAAATTTTCTTTTTGAAAAAATGTAAAATTTTACTCCAAAATAAATAAATTGTTTGAACATATTTGGTCCAAAATGTTGGTCAACTATCACAATCTTAAACAATATTAAAAGGACAAGAATGTGGATATTTTGTGTAAGTTAAGGAACAATTTGAAGCTCTTCTTAAATTCTTTGGCTTAGTCTTGAGTACTCTCAAAATAGATATATTGTAATCTTCTCCTTTGGGCTACTTGTTAAAGGTTACATGAATACTCCGCATATAAAATAAAATAAAGTGTGGTGTTATTAAGAACAAGCGGTTCTATCACAAGAGATTTTGTCGTAAAATAATATTTGACATTAAATCTAATAAGAACATGCAATGTAAATATTCTCATTATTATGAACTCAAGTTAAATGGGTGGAAAAAATATATATATTATTATTTTACATCACATTTTTCTTTTTGCGTGTGTGTAAGCATTTTTTGTTGAAACGGTTTTGACTATGCACAATGCAAAATCGAATATCTAAATGCTCTCAAAGAATGGTACATTGGTTGAGGATTTAGTGACTTTGAAATATTATAATTTATTTTTAAAATTTTGTTTTGGTTACATTTTGGATTTAGGGATTTGAATGGATCGGGGTTGCCACTTCTTTGTTGTTGTGAATGATGAGTCTACTTAATTTTAAAAATATTTAAATTTTCTTTTCATCTTGTGGCTGCTACTAGATGTAAAAGCTTTCTGGATGTGGTCTTCAATAAATAAAAAAATAAAAATTATTACCATAAGATGTCCTTTGCATCTGGTGACCAATAAGTGCCAAGGTGTTTAATAAATAATGAAATATTTGGTGGCAATACATGATTAAATTATTTGGGGTTAACCAAATGACAAATGTAGCATGTAAATACACACATAATCACATATATTACATTTTACAAAATTGGAGACATCAGTGATTTTTTTATTATACATTGAAAATTTGTTTAATAATTTTAATGCAATATAGATTAGTTTGTGAAAATATGACCAATACATTTTTATTAAACTAAATTTACATTCGTTTTCAAGAACATTTGCCCATATTTAGTTTTAGTTGAAATTTAATTTTTGTGGTGCTTTTATTAAATCGTGATTTAGTTCAATTTTTTTCATGGAATTTAATAAATAGTCCTTTTTCTTTTTTAGGATGTTAAGTTAAAATTTCTCAAAATAATGATTACATAATGTTTTGGTGAAAGTTGAATTATGGATTGAAGATTGTTTAAAAATGTAAACACCAAATGTGAATGGGCTTTGTACACACATACAATTTTATTTTTTTTGTGTATTAATATTAATAATTATTATCATGTATTCTAAACCATCATTAATTGTTATATTAAAAAAATCCAAGTGCATGTGGATGCCATACATTGTCATTAACCTAAGACTATTATGAATTGAAATATTCGAATATTTTGATGAATTTATAAGTTTTACATATTGATTTATGCATTATAATGTATTTTTATTTTTATAACACATAAAATGTGAGACATTTGAAAATTATCGTCATGATTCATGTCTTCCTAATGTTGGTGTAAAAAAGTCATATTCAAAATTTATATAATTATATAAAATTTTAAATTAAGAAATGAATGATATCCAAATTTTATTTATAAATTTTAAATTTATTCTTGAATCCACATAAAACCTTTCCTTTTGAAAAGGAGTTAATAAATAAATAAATAAATAAATATAGTTTGAATGCTAGAAAGAGTTATATATGTTAGGTCATATTTTTAAATATTAGTAAATATTAAAATTTCATTTAATGAAGACTAAACCCTAAGCAAAGGAGAGGCCTAGTGTTCAGTAGCATTAGAGGAAGACCCAGAAAACCATACTTAAAACAGGGACCTGAAACTCTGTTCCGTTTGAGCTACAAACGCTTTGTTTCGAGCAGAGTTTTCGAGAGGATTCAAGTTTTTACAGCCAGATCGCACCAGATTGTGGACTTCACAACAAAGATCGTCAGCTATGTCGGCCTTGGATCCTTACTATCTCGTCAAGGAAGGGATACAGGACTCTGTATGCGCCTTCGCTCTTTTCTCCACCTTTGTTGTTTCTCGAGGAGTTTTTTTTTTTTTTTTTGGGTTTTTTTTTCCCCCAGTTTTGTTCAAAATGCGGTGAAGACATTCCAAATGATTTTTCAGTATGCAGGTGAAGACATTGCTCGCCACGTTTGCGCGATGGGAACAACTACCTCCCTCCGCAACTGAACGCATTGTGCTGAGCAACGAGCTTGTTTCTAGTTGTGAAAGCATTGAATGGCAGGTGCGGAATCATGTTGCAAAAGTAGTTGGCATTCTTAGATCGATGGAGGGTTGGGGCAATAATAACGTATGCATCGGATGTTGTTCGGAGGTGTTTAGGGTTTTCTCAGTCTTCACGGGCTGGATTTTGATTTGTTTTACTGGATGAATGCTAAACGTTCTGAAAGATGGGGAGGGAAGGCATATGGTTGCAATCCAGGTGGAGGAGTTGGACCGGGCAACAGGAGTGACCGAGAGAGATCCGGCCCGATTCAGCATAGATTCGGCTGAAATTGAGCGACGGAAGCAATGGACAGCGTCTACATGCAGGCAGGTTTGCTCATTATAACACCTCTTGGCTCTTGTATATCATCAAGCATTGTACCAATTCACCTGGCTGTGAAATGTGGGCCTTTTTTGCATCAAGTTCCACCTTGGAGGTGTGGACAAAAACCCTTGATCAGGTAGTGAAAGGGGGTAGGAAAGATGTCACTGCCAATGGCGACTCTATCCATAGGTGGCCAGTCAAATTTTCCAAGGTTCTGCTGGCCAAGTACAGCAGTTTGTGTTCCAGTTTTCTATAGTGATGGAACTGATGTTCTCTATGGTGTCAGGTCCAATCTATCAGACACAATCTGCACAGTGCAACTCAGAATGGATCAGGAATACGGCTGGAGATGGCCATGAGTGATCGAAGAGAGCTCATGAGGATGGGGGAAAATCATTTATCAAAGTCTAATCAAACCGTGGATGATGGCTTCCTCACCGATGAGTCTGGTCAACAGGCCCTCATAATGAAGTAAGTAGGCTCCTCATCAATCAGCTAGCAACATACTTGTGTCCTTCTCCCTTTTTCCAGGATAGAAGTTGCTTGGACTTCAGCTGTTAACTGATCACCTAGTTTGATGCGTGAGATGCACAGTAGCAGCATGTTCCCCTGATGTTCAGTGTTTGACAAATTTTCTTCTGTGCTGAAGGATATTTGGAGAGGGAAGGACTAAAACACATAAGCAAATCTGTATTTGGTGGCTAGCCTGAGATCCTGATGGCTTTTACTTACACTAAGTCAGTGGAGATAAGTAATATCCACCTTCTCACACTAATGAAACTGATTGTGTTGTTTGTCCTAACTCAAAGTGATTGTAGTTAATGACCTCCAAATATTATCTCTGTGCTGAAGGATAAGAATCACTCAATCACCTTCCTAAGGTTCATGGAGTCCATGTTTGGAACTTCTAGTCCTGTTAGACACTCTGGAGACGCAAGTTTCTTGTGGTTTACACTATACCTGGTTTTCTTCATCACAGGGAACAAGAAGAGTATTTGGATGACTTGAGTGAGACTATAATGCGTCTGGGGGCAGTTGGGCTGACCATTCATGAAGAACTCTCATCACAGGTGCTCCACTTTTGCGTGGCTGGGAGCTGGCAGAAGATATAAATGATTCAAATGGAAGTGGTAGCTCCTTGCATGATGTTGGCTTCTAGAGCCCACAATATGCAATCTGAAGTCACAGTTTCTTTTCTTATCTCCTTCTCTGTCCTGCATTCAAGGGTCTGTTGAGCTTGGATATCTGTCACTTAACATATGTGTGGCTTTGTATTTAGTTATAGCATACAAGGGTTTGGGAGGCTCATTCATACAGGTGGGGTCTTGCTCTGCCAGGGAAGATTAATTGATGAACTTGGCAATGACATGGATAGCACAGCTACACGCCTTGACTTCATCCAGGTAGACAATCTGCCACCATTTTTCCTGTTCAAGGTAATCTTGCAAGAAAGAGATCAGTTAAGCTACAAGGAGTACTGATATTATTTCGTGTTTTGCCAATCTGAGTCTCCTTGGCATTGTGCTGTGTCTATTTCCCAGTAATGACTTGAGAGAGTTAGAGTGAAGAAGTGCGATCTTCTTTGTTTAGGATGATGTCAGTAACAGTTATGATAACTGTTTTTATGGACTAATCTTAATTGCAACATTGAAGTGGAAACATTTCAAGAATTGAACCTGTTATCTGAAGGGTTTCTTCTGTAGACAGGTATTAGGAATAACCTATTCATGACAAACTGGTTGGAGCAGACCTCATGCTTCAAGCTCACAGGCAGGAGCTTATGAAGCAAGGTTACTGCATGTACTCAGGGAAATAGTTGTACTATTTTATATCAGCTAGTTCCTCTTTGTCAGTCTGTCAACCATAAAATGGCCTATCTCCTGCCTTTCAAGGAGTTCAACATTGCAGCTTCTGTCAGCTTCATGCTTTGTCTGCAAACCTGGTGAGAAGTAGTGGTTTTAAGAAGGGTCATGGCATGAGAGTGAGTTTTTGAGCAGGACATGAAATGAACACTGCAAATGCCAGCACAACCAACCTGGTTTGGCTTTTGGGGCTGGTTTGCAGAAACACGTATCCATGGTGATGAAGAAAGCTGGTTGGAAGGGACAAGTGATAATGATAGTTTCCCTGGTTGTCTTGTCACTCATTCTCACCTTCCTTGTCTTTTCTGCATGTCTTGGTGTTGGAACTGCAAGGTGTAGACATAATAATTAGATTACCAATTTCATTGCAAAAGGAGAGTGTGGAGAGGAGACATCACACTCTCCAGGTGCCCTTGCAAGATCTCTCCGGACACATCCTTGGGATGGAAATGTCCAAGCTCCTGTGTAGTGGCTCACTAGCATGCTGGTTAGTCTGCATTTAAATTTCTCGGAAGCAAGCTGAGGGGAGGCACCAGCTTTGTCTGGCTAAGGTCACAAATTGGACAGAAGATATTTGGAGCAACCTTGATCACTGACCTCATGTTAGTATATTGGAGGCCGTCTAGTGCCCAGAGCTGTGCTCTCTACAGTTGCTGCATGTTCATGGTGCAGGAAATCTCTGGGTAGAGGAGGTGCAAGTGAATCATAGTAGGAACAGAGAGGGAGAGTTCGAATATGTTCTTCAATTTAAATTTGGCAAGATAAACTCATTCTTCCTGTTTTCAAGGTTGCCAATTGTTACAAGGCTTCATTTTCTTATGCTCTCTTTCATGATGGCAGGTTGTGGTATTGAGAATGAGTTGTGCCATGCTGCTTGCATCTCTTCTTTATCATCATGTCTCCTGTTAGTTTGTAGAGTGAATTTACCCAGGTGGATGTGCATGTGCTATATCAGAACCTTCACTTTCTTGGTGGACAGATCTGGCTATGGTTTTGTAGTCGAAATGGAGACCTAACATGGTACATGTGCGGAATTCTGTGTTCAGGGCCCCAACCACCTCCATTTATGGAGACCTCTCTAAGCCTTTACTTTGATGCTTGCTTGTGCAGGTCCAAGCTAAATGAAACCAAGTGTACCTTCCTCACAATCTTGTTGGAGCTTAAATGAGAGTACATTGACTTTCTTGCTAAGCTATGTTCTTTTGAGTGCTAAACTGACACCATGACTGAGTCTTCCTGTTAGTTCCAGAATTGTGATTGAAACTCAGGACACAGATTTGCATATAAGTTGTTTGCCTGAAGTTTTTGACGAGATTATTGCAGACTGATCTACTCCTATGGTGGGAGCAAATAATGTCATCAGGAGTAATTGGTGTCTAGTCACTGCCATTCACAATGAAGATGATGGTTAGGTAATTTTTTGAGTGGTAGATACACTTGTGAGTGAGAGACTTGCAAGGTTATGACTGCACCCATTCTTGTTGTGTTTGTTTTGGTTTGGCCAATACTGGCATAATGGTGTTATCATGGAGTTTTCTCTGCAATCTCATAGATAATGACTTGTGTGGCCATCACTTTGTTCACTTTGCAAGAATGCTAAAAATGGTAAGCTTCTGAGTTTCTAAAAGAGAACCATCCTCCTTTCTGGTTTCTGAACTCAATATCATAGAGATGTGTGAGCTTCTGTGGTTCTGATAGAGAACCAAATCTCCTTTGAAGTCTTAGATTTCTCCTACTGTAGATGGTATTGATTAACCTTTGATTTCACAGAAACTAACTTTGTGCATGCATCGTGAATTCTTTGAGCAAGAGTGTGAATGGCAACATGATGACTGATAGAACATTTTACACAGCATAAAGATGGTGGCATTGAAGATGAGTGAAGAGTAGTATTAGTAGTAGTAGAAGAAGAAAACATGCTAAATGTTCATCAAATTAGGCTCAAACAAGAGATTATGTATTGGAGCAAGGCGAAGAGAGCCTTCAGTAGTGGCAAAGCATTTGCAAGGAACACATTGCCAAGAGTCTAGCACCGTATCATAAATTGCAATCCAGCGTCCTGTCCAAGTTGTGGCGGCACCAGTTCCATCAGATGCTGTTATTGTGCCTATCCTTTCCAGCTTACTGATCATGCAAATCTTGTTCCGCATACTACCACATGCAACCGTACCTTCAACCTCGCCTATACCCCGTTTTGTAAGAAACTTGGGCATTTGAGCAATGCGCGACCAAGTGTAACTGTCGGGATTCAGCTCAAAGATGCCATGGTCTTCATCTTCCAAAGGTCTGAAATTGGTTGGATCGCGGTTCTTTCCCACGATCAACAATCTCCTTCCACCACCAAGAAGGGAGCGTTCCCTTCCGAATCCCACAGGAAGGGTCTGTGGGATGATGTTCCACACTTGTTGTTCCACATCATATGCAACAAGAATGTCCCAGGTGAAGTTCCTTCGAGAAGAAGATGGATCGTACTCGTTGGCCCACCAGTAAAGAACTCCGGTGCTGAAAGCGCCGGATCGATACTTGAATTCAAGAGCAGGAGGCAATTGTCCAGTTGTTGTCCAAGCGTCTGATCGCGAGTCATACACTTTTGTGATTCTGTAAGAGGAATGAGAAACATTGCCAAGTCCTGCGAGTATGATTTTGTATGTTCTGGTCTCATCATTTTGGACAAGGAAGATGACGGTGTAAGTTCGACGTCGCAGAAGCTTTGAAGAAGCCTCATCGTCGTCAACATCGGTGCTTAACGGAGGAGGGGGTACTTGTCTCCAGCTTTTTGTGACAGGATTACATACGATGAGGGAGGTGTCCGTATGCTCCCTCTCCTTGCAACACAAGAGACGGCCCCCAGCTCCGGCAATGAATTCTAGGGTTTGAGAATCTGGCATGAACAAAAGAGGCGGCAGTTGTTGCCACATGTTTAAGGATGCATCAAAGGCGTAAGCTGAAGAGTACCTTCTCCATTTCCTTCCTTGGTACTGCGTTATATACACGACAGGGAAATACGAACCCCATGAACAACAAAGCTCCTCACGTGTTTGGAGAAAGTAAGGACACTCTAGTCGAGTGTCCCAATACTTACAAACACAGCGCAGTTGGAAAATGGTTGGAAAGGGAAGGCAAGAAAGCACACGATTCATCAGGTCAGGGGGAATTGCATCCCAACTGCTTGAACTGGTTGAGGGTATCATCGTGCTTCTGCTTCTAGTTGCCATGATTTGCTGTTGAATTGTGGATTGAATCTCAATGTCTTCCGAACTTTGAAATTCTTTCTCCATTGACAAGCTTGACCCAACAACAACAGCTGCTGATTCCTCCTTGAGAGAACAAACCTGTTCGATATTTCTTCCACTGTCTTCAACAATCAGATTAGTCAGTTGGGCTCCATCATCCCTAATTTCCTCTTCATTTTCCAGCGCCATACTTAATATTGCTACGTCATTCTTGAAAAACCCTAGCTGTTCAGAATTTTGTTTTTCCTTCTCATCATCAATCAGATGTGTGGGTTGGATCTCAGATTCTTGAAATGCGTATATGTTCCCATGCAACAAACTTGATGCAACTTCTTCTTCATACATCTTCAAACAATTTTCATGTTTGACCTCCTCTGAATTCACCTCTTCAGTCATGTTTGTGGGTTGGACCTCTTGATCTTCCCATATTACTAATGTTTTGTGTTGCTTTTTGGATGCGATACTACACCCGACTTCTTCCTTATTGCAGTGACACACTTCTTTAGCATGCTTCCCCCTCTCCTTAATCCCATCAGTAATGGGTTCAGTGTCACCTTTACATGGTTCAGAATTCTTTTTGGGTTCCATATTATACTGCATTTCCTCCTTCCTGAAACAACACATTTGTTTGACAGTCTTTATTCTATTTTCTTTCCAATAGATTTTCTCCTGGGTTTGCTTTCCTCGTATGCAGAACCCAGTTTCTTCTTCTTTGCAATTGCAGCTGCCAGATTCTGAGTTCATTTTTCTCCCTTCTTCATTGACCACATTGGTACATTGTGTTAGTTCTTTTTGCATGCTTTCAAGCTCTTCCATGCATTGATACTGATAGTCAAATTCTTCTTCCCTAAATCCATCCATAATGATGTCCTGGCAACTTCACTCATGAAAAGTTTCACATCAGATCTGCAGTTTCCCATTGGATTTATCCAGAGATGAGAACCATTCGAGAATGAATCTGGAGAAAATTGATTCTTTCAAGTCAGTAAAGTACTACACCTCCTCCAAGCATTCACATGAATGTTATTGGTCCCAACCTGAAGGATCATCCCAAGCACTTTCTCTATACATTAGAGACTTGCATCTTCTGAGTGAAGCCAGGGCAACTCAACCACCGAAGCAATTCATTGGTGTGTTTTATGCCAAAACTTCTGCAGACCATGTGAAGCTCTTAAGACCATTCCTACCACTTTCTTTCCTACATTTGAAACTTGAACCTCCCCAATGAGGCCAAGCAACTCAACAACAAATCACTATTGTGTTTTGTGCCGAAACTTCCACACACAATGTGGAGCTCTTAAGACTATTCCTATGATAATTTATCAAAATACCTCAGGGATGAAGAAGTGATTAATTCTAGCCCTTTTGCAATTTGCAACAAGAGTAAGATCTTGTAATCTTCTGTTGCACTTAAGCTAGTTGCTGAACATCTCTGTTGGACTTTGTTATTATTTGGCCTCCCGTGTTGCCCAAGGGTTTGTTTCTGGTGTTGCCCATACCAATGAAGAAGCACATTATCCCCCCAAGGGACAGTGAAGAGTCACCCAAGAGTCCATCCCTGTTTCTGTTCAATTGACATCTTCATATGAAGCGTTGTTCCAGGGGGTCAGTTCCAAACCAAAAGGCCTATTTCAAACTGAAAAATGTTCAAATCTCTTCTATTACCTACTTGGGATATGTTGAGTTCAAAGTTTGAATCCCCCCCTATTCTTGTTGAAAAAAAGAGCTGGAGCTTAAGTTTGTGTTCCAGATTGGAATTGCCAATTTCATTTTGTATAACCCTACATGTTGCCTGATCTAACATCTTCACAGCTGGAACAGCCCAATTGAAGTGCATAACTGAGCTAACACTCGTGTTGCCTAGGGACCTCAAATCAAGGAAGGGCCGAGGGCCTTACCCTTCTCCATAGTAAAAAAACCTGCCCTAATTTTCAGAGGGTGCGAGCTTCCATTGCGGAAGATTTCTTCCACTTTGGAAGATCCTCTCTAAGAGCATCTCCACGAACGCCGCTGTATGTGATCCTGCGCCTGAAATCTTGGATGATGAGGTTCACCACCACTAGAATCGAGTGAATCTACTGCAAACCCTAAAAAAGTCTACACCTTTCAGAGCGCTGGAGGAGCCCTTGAACAGTCTAATAAACACAGTCAAATCGTATCTTATTGACCGCTCCCTGTTTCCGATTGGCAAGATAGCTTTTTTGGTCCAACTGGGTTGCTATTAGTAATCTCCCACCTACTTGCAGTCCCAATTTCAGTTTTATGGGTGGGTTTGAAAAAGAGTTAGTAACTAAAACTTGGATGTTGGTGGAGATGTTCTAAGCTCTTGTGCCTGACAATGGTCATCTAAATACACTACAAAAATTAGGGCAGGTTTTTAAGTAAATAGGTGACATCATTCACTTGGTTGCTCAATTGTGCCCAATGGGACATGCTCATTGTGAACTTTTCTTCCTTAGACCAACCAATTTGGTGTGACTTGTGAAAAATGCAGGAGTTTGGAGTTTAGTTTGTTGTTATGTGAAGTTGTTAGGGAGATAGGTTATTGTGTCATTGTGTTGTCCACAAAGTAGTTGGAAAGGCTGGAGAGCTTGACTTCGAGAAGGAATCATCCTCACTCACATGAGTTTTGGATGAAGTATGGTAAGTTTCTTCATTAGCAACTTTTTTCTACTAACAATGTCTTTACTCTTGAAGTTAAGACGATCAACTAAATAAGTAAGCAACTTTGTTTGTTTTTTTCTATTGTAGTCTTAAATGAGGCTAAAGAGAATTCTTTTTTTTTAAGCCATACAAAAAAGCAATTAAAAAAATCTTACTTCAAAAATAAATTATTTCTCTTGTGGTGGATCTTCTTTAGGAATGCATGCTAAGCAATAGTTACATTTTCTTTTTCTACCTCCCCTTACTCACTTCCACAAGTTGAGTTTAATGTTTGTGGGTATTTGTTGATATTTTTCTTGGAAAGCCTTGTTGAGCTAAGATTGTTGAACATGAAATTGTTAAAAGCTCCACTCTCTATAGCAATAGCACATGTCAAATTTCAGCACTCAAGCACCCAATTTCTAATAGTTCTATTTTTTGCAACAAGTGACAAAATACAATTGCCCAAGCACCTAGTTATGGAGAGCAATGATTTTTGTTGCAAGTTACAAGATCATATAAATGTTTAAACACCTAGTTGTAAAAAACTTTGTTCTTGCAAGAGGTGACGAGAAATAGTTGTTCAAGCACCTAACTTGAGATATCATCTAAATAACAAGGAATTCAAGGCTTAAGGGTTTTGAAGAATGGACAAATGTATACTAAGCTTACAATTCAAGAGACATGGCATCACCTTTTCAAAAGTCGAATTTTTTCTTGATATGTACATGCATATCCAATACACACCTTGCTTATGTTTATGTAAGACCACCTTATGGGTCAGAACATTCTAAGCAAACTTAAGTACATGAAAGCACATAAGGACCAAAAATAAATGATGACCTCATATTTTAATTTCTAGTTGAAGATATATTACCAAGGTACTAGGTACCTTACCTTTAGCTTTGAACTTTATATTTTGTAATGTATTATAATTATGTCATTTTGACCTTATCCCACCAATAAAAGAAGAATTACAATTTTTCTATCAAAAATGGTGAATATTTATGCACTTAGTGTTTTTTACAATGGAAAACCAAAGGGAGTGTAGACTCATGAAGAAAAGAATGTCATACTCATGAATGTTGAAAGAAATTATATATATTATGGAAAGAAATAAACCATGGGCATGCTTAGGGAGTGAAAGGGATCACTTATGCATTACATTGTCTATGTTTGATTTTGCTAAAAACTAAATGTTCTCATAACATAATGAATTAGAGAAGGGCCATACATTTTTTATTCATCTAATTGTATTTTTCTTTTTGCTCTTTATGCCTATAATCTACATCTCTTCATGTCATTTGAGCCTTACCCTATTTTCACCATATTTGTTATATACTAACATGTGGCTAAAGACAAAGAAATATCACTTGAAGGTTCCATTCTTGAAGCATGGCTAAAGAAGATCTATTAAGGAAGGCCTCATTCAATGGCATTCATTCACTAATAGTCTTATTCACACTCTTCATGCCTAGCCTTTTGAATTCTTGAATTTGCTTGAAATTACAATGTGATTTTCTCTAACTTTGAATTGTTAGAACAAATTAAATAATAGCTAATTAGGTGTTTTCCCAAGCCCTTTTTTGGGGTTAGTTATTTTGCATATCTTATGGCTTTGGGCAAATCAAACCTAGATTTGATTTCCACATTGAACAACATAGACGCAAAGAAATAGATAGTCCAATTCTTTCATTGACAATAGTTTACAACAATTCAAACTAACATTGAGGTGGTTGTGGCATTGGCACTACTTTCTCCATTGCTTCAAACTAATCAAAATAAATGGTGTCTTCATAATCACACTTTAAGTTATTGGACATTATTTGTATCACACAATAGTGCAGTTTTTGCTTCATGTAACCCAAAGCAAATGTGATGCATTGTATGTTACCTTGTACATAATACATACCAAGGCAAACACATTTTTAAAACCCAAAGGCCTTATTGTTTATAACATAGAAAATGGTACATTCACCCTAAACAAACATGTTGCATGTGATCATATGGAGGAGTTTAGGAAGTGGGGGGGTGTACATAGAACGATAAGAAAAGGCTTTGAAAGCTAAAGTTTGGCAAAGTGAAAAAAGTTAACCTCCACCCCAAATTACTACATTTTTTGGGATTAAGGTACATATTTTTTAATGACCTTGATCAAGATGCACTCTTACAACATCTATTTCTATACATTGCTAAAAGTTATCACCCATGTTTGATTTTAGTTGAAAATCTATGCTTAGGTAGAATTAATATTACATCCAAATGGAAAAAAATTATTTCCATCTTGTCACCAACTAATGAAAGAATTATTCCTAACACTATTGGAAATTTATGGAAATTTATGTGTATCCAACCTTGGTTCATTGTGTCTCTTACACAACTTCATTTGACCTCTAGTTTGTTTTGTGCAAGCTTTGACATTTTCACAATAATGGTGAGTTTTATTGATGATGCTTGACATTCAATTCACATAAAATTTTGACTATTCATAGTGCAAAATGTTTGGGGGCATGTATGGCAAAACATGTGAAGGGGTTGTTGCTTATTATATTAGTAAGTCAATGATGAAGACTCCAACCTTGCATCATTTGAGTGTCTGACTTTGGTGGTTTTTGGTAATCTATCAAGCTTTAACACTTTTGGAATGGTGGTGAATATAATTGATGATCAATGTTTGGCATCCAATTCACATAACAATTAGACTTTTGTTTGGGTCTTTTAAGGGCTTGTATGGTAGAAGAAATAAAAGGGTTGTTGGTTATTACATACATCAAGGATGAGGGCTCCAACCTTACATCCCTTAACACTATTTTGACCAAGTTGGTGGTTTCTTGTTTTTCATTGAAGCTAATGTGAAAGTTGGTCCTTTTATTAGGTCTTGATTTGGGCATATTATGTAAAAGGTTGCCTAATGTGCCATAGTTGAAGTTCCAAAGTTTGTTAAAACATGATTGAAGTGAGTTTAAAGCAAAGCACAAACAACCTTTTAGAAGACCATAACCTAGACAATTACAAAACAATTATATGAATGGAAAAAGGTTGTATTCTTATAAGTCTAATTCCTCCTAGGTTATTGTTCATATGTCATTGAAGATGCAATTTGTTTCACATGTGATCTTTTTCCAAGAGACATTTCATAAAATACATGTTTATTTTTGTGTAAACCCTACGAAGGCATTAGTTGGCCAAGTGTTAATTAGTTAGGATTAGATAATTTCTTTGGCCAAAAAACATGTTGAAAAATCTTTACATTGTGCTACTAAGTTCCACTTTTTTAGTATAGTGAACTATTGTTAAGTATTGTGAAATTTCAAATTGAAATTGAAGGAATTTTCAATATCGTCAAAAATGTCACAAACTTTTGTTGATCTAATTTTCAAAAATGAAAACTTACAATGTCTTGCAATGATTGTGAAAAATTGGCCTAATGATGTTCATCTAGGTTGTCCATAAAACAAAGCCTCAAGTCTATCTATGTTTTCAAAATCTACAATGAAAGCTCGATAGAAGACAATGAAAACCTAATTAAAGAGCAATGTTTTTTCAAGGAAAATGTATTGTTGCAATTCTTTTTTGGAAAATGTTTGCCGGGTCTAAGCAAAATAAAATATGTCAAATATATGATAAGTTTTCTTTCCACATAAAAATACAAAGAAAATATGTTTGAATGATTTTTGTTATTTTGGAAATGTAAATGGAACTTGAAAATATTTTCTTTCTCCCCAATTTAAGGAAAGTAGTACACAAGGGAAAAAAGATAAGCATTGCTTTAAAACTAATTATTAGTTTGCATTTATTGCCCTTTAAACCTAGGCATTGAAAATTGCAAGTTGTCAAAAATGTGCCAAAACATACATGAATCATGATGACCAATTTTTTTTTCAATTTTGTGATGTAACCATAATGGCAAAAATCCCATTTTATTTTGCCATAATTAACAATATATTTGTGGAAGACCATTAAAATAATAGCCAATAAACAAATGTCATGTTACATTACCCCAAAAACAAATTGGGTGAAGTTTGGAAATCTTTTTAAAAAAGAATTTGAAATAAAATAACTTTTTTAGTGTCACATTTTGCAAATTTTTCATTAAAAATACCATTAATGATCTTTATAAGTTATTGTGCATTTATTGTAATTTTAAAATTTGAATTTGGATAATTAAAATGTTCTAAATTTTTTTTTGTTACATTATATGTCATCAAATATTTAGAACATAATTTTTAATGCACACATAAATTTTAATTCACTTTTCTAATTTGTTAATGAATGTTCCTAATTATTTTCAAATGCACCCTATGTTTCAAATTTATGAATTACAAATTCATCTAGTTGTGAACAAGATCAGATATACAATTATGTTATCCTGAAAGTCTATTTGTCAAATCAATATAAAATAGTATCAAAATCCATCTTTAAAATATTATTCATTCATTCTTTTTACTTGAATGATCAAAAACAAGATTTAATTTCTTCCCTATAATGGATTAGTTTTCAAATTTCCACTATTACAAATCCATGGTTTTTATGCCCCTCACATTTTGACTACAATGTTTGTGGAGTCACCCATACTTGTCCATAATAATTTATTATGTCTATTTTCAATAATAGAAAAGTAGGTGAGTCTAATCAAATTAATTTCAAATGATATTATAGTCAAATTGAACATACAAAAGTATGTGCGGGATATCTAATGCATACGTGGACTATGTAAACAACTAAAAGTAATTATCAACATTTTGACATGGATTAAGACATATTGAATGTGATTAAAATCAACCATAGACATTTTAATATGGAATAGGACATTCCCCACATGACTAAAAACAATTATAAACATCTTGATGTGGATTGTGACATGCTTCATGTAATTATAAATAGTCATAGACATTTTGAGGTGGACTACAACATGTGACACGTGACGGACTTAGGTCAACATTGCCAATTACTTTGCCATGTGCATAAATAATATATATGAAATTTTTTTAAAATAAAATTTTGAAGCATTAATTTTTATTTTAAAATTATGATAGTGTTCACTGCCATGGAATCATTTTTTCATCCAATAAAGGCCTATTTTTTTTGGGTTGTGTGCAAATAGGGTCTAATTGTTCATAAAATTATTCCCGCACGTGCTTTGGATTAAATTTGTTTCACACCCATCTCCTACAAAGCTTCATTCATTCTATCTTTTGATATATCACTTTCTTTCACTTAGGTTAAGGTCCAAAATGTCATTGAAGGTTCATGGAATCAATTTTTCACTCAATAAATACATGCACTTATTTGGGTTGTGTAGAAATAAGGTCTATTTGTTCATAGAATTACTCCCACATGTGCTTGGATTAAAATTGTTTCATACCCACCCCATTCCCAAATCTTGAATTTTGTCCTATATATATATATCACATAGATTTAATTTCAATATTTGATTTAGTATCCATGGAATCAATTTTTCATTCAATAAATGCATACACTTTGTTGGTTTAGATTGAAATTGGGTCTATATGTTCCAAGAATTATTCCCATGTGTGCTTGGATTGAATTTGTTTCATACCCCCCATCCTTCTCACAAAGCCCCATTGTGTTTATTTATTTCACTTTCACTTAGGTTAAGGTCTAAAATATCATTGATTACGTCTAGAAAATTCATTTTCAACTTAATAATGGCTTGCATTTTTTTTGGCTTGGGTGTAAATAAAGTATGATTACTGATTTTAACTTAGGTTGAAACCTAGACTATCAACAAGTGTGCATGGAATCAAATTTTCACTTAATAAAAGACTACAATTTATTGGTTTCACAAGAACACATTTTGGGTTTTATGATTTACTTTTATAATTATGTATTAGTTAAAAAGGACATTTGTGACTAATGACTATTGAGTAATTAACCTTATGTCATTTCACCCATTTAATCGTAAAAGACATATAGTTACAAGTTTAGTTGTCTTATTGATTAGAATGTTTTAATTTTTTTATACTATTGAAATTCCATGTCATCATTGACCTTGATTTGACGTGTAAGGTGCATGCCATGTCAACATAATCATTTTACTCAACTAAAAGTTACAAAAGTCACCTTGATAGATGGATGACATGTGTCAAAAATCTATAAACACAAAATCATAAAAATCATTTTTTTAAACCTCAAATTAAATTAGGCCAACTTAGGTTGACAAAGGTTAACCTACCTACTACCAACCAACCTAGTTTAGGCTAACCTATGCCTCCCTAAGTTGACTTAGGATGAGTTAGGTCAACCCATACTACTCACAAGCCTAGCCTAGCCTAAGCTTCCCTATGCTAGAAGTAAATTAACCTAGTTTAACCTAGCTATAATTACTTGGGCTTTAGGCTAAACTTAGATTAAGCTAGGGTAACCTAATTAGGTTACACCTAGGCTAATCTAAGGTAGACTTAAATTAAACTAGGTTAAGCATTAATTATGTTAGTTCAAACATGGCTAAACACATGTTGTGTATGGGTTCAAAGCTCTAATGAAATTTTCATATTTAAAAAACAACGGGACATTGGTATAGGTGTGATAAAAGTGAATAGAAAAGAAAACATTCATGACAACTTAGGCCTTGTGTGGTAACTTGGAAATGGATGATGTGCCATGTTGTAAATTTTGGTTGCAACTTTGGAAACAATGTATTCAAAATTAACTTCCCTTCTTGTTCCACGACATTGAAGTTGTCATTTGTCATTACATCATTGTTATGTGCTTCCTTAATTGGTTCCAATTTGATTTGTAGATTTTGATTTTCAACGATTTCCATTGGGTTCAATTGATGTCTTTGTGATAACACAAATTTTCAGTTCATATGTTTTATAGATTTTGGAATACATGATAATTGTCTAAACATAATGACAACATTATTTTAATTCCCAACATGGAATTTGGATGGTAATGTATATATCATTACCACCAATGCGAACAAATGTTTGTACTCTTCAATTCAATAAACAATTGCAATAGAAAACTTGGTGTCATATGTGGACTAGTCATTTATGTACAATTGCTAGAAAATATTAACTTGTATGTGAAAAAATAATTTTGTTGTCTTTCAACAATAGAATCCATTGATAATGGATGACATATGTTCACTTTTCATCTATTTTTCCATCTAAACATAAAACAATTTAAAATTAGTTAGTTAATGGATCCTAATGTTGGTATTCATGATGTATGTGTGAAAATGAATAATTAACAATTATTTCATTAGCAATATTGCATTTTTTTTCTTAAACATATGGACAATTTGATTTTTTTTACTACAAAAAATCATGTGAGGGAATTGAACCTTGACCAATTTGGTCATGCCCACTGTAACACATGGTCAACCTATACATATAAGCAACATTAATATACAACATAAACAACACACAAAGAACAAAGTTATTACTAAATAGTTTCTACAACCTCTAAAAGTCAAGATTCAAGCCTTGTTGCAAAGATGTTAAGGCCAAATCTTCAACATTGAAGTCTAAAATATCCATCATAGAACTAAACACGGTTCAAGGCAAAGTGACTAGGATCATGAAAACAAAAACCTCCATAAACTAAGAGCAAGCCTAGTAAAATTTCAGAAATATAATGAAAACACCAAAAATTTACAACAAATGACAAACCAAAAAAACATGGGGGGAAATGGCAACATGTTCACTATTCATTGACCCAACTACAAAGAAAATAAAATTAAGCATTAGTTGCAGATTGGCTATGGGTAACCTTCCATTTTTCAATAGCTCGATCATTAAAAAAACTCTAAAAAATATAAAACTTGTGAGCAAACATCCAAATGACAACATTCAAATGTGTTGTTAACCAATTCTTAAGGTTTCTTTTCATAAAAATCATTGTAATAAAACAATGTTCATCTTCTACAAAACTAAAAACTTGCACAACTGTAATTTCAGCTAATTTGATCTACTTTAACATCCTTTGCACAACAATTTGTGATTTGGTCAATTACTTCCATAAGTGTGTGAACGGGTTTAAAGAATAAAGTTTAGCCATTGCACCTTGAAATTGTTCTTCATTGTCAAAACAAATGAAAACAATTGCAAATCTAAAACAATTGGGTCCAAAGCTAATGAAATCTAGACCTCCTTAGGACCACATTTTTTGGCACACAATAATCATCTTTGATGACATTTAGGTGCAATTGAAAGGAAGTTTTAGGGTCAAGGCCCAACCAATATTGGGGATAGACCACCCCACTTCCAAGTGCATCCATTAATTTATTAGAGGTGAAACAATTGCTAAGTTCAAAAATTAACTTTTTAGCTATACATGCACATTACAATTTCAACTTTGGCATTTCCATGGCATAAACAATTTGGATAACAAAAAAACTTAAAAAGTGGCATGGTCTTTGTACCTTGCCCAAATGTATTGGCCCTTTAATTCAAAAGCTAGGTGGTCAATTTTAGTAGTCAAATTTGCGATCCATCTCATGGAGATGGTATCACCATCACATGCCACCAACCCATTGAACTCTTGAAGGTATCTCCATGGAATCTAGGTGATTGGTCACAATACATTTAAAATAAATTTGCTTTACAAAAGAAAATTGCAATAATGAAATCACACATGAAAACATCCTAGAATTGGGCAAATTTGATGAGGGAATGCACAATAGTCAACATAGGTAGTAGGCAAACGTCACTTGGACATCATAAAGTTGATCCAAATTACTTGTTGCCAAGGTCATAGTTGTTTAATCAACTGCCATTTTCACCGACAAAGGTTAGTATTCTTCAAACATATGTTTCAATGGATTCAACATACTAATCCATCAAATCTTTATGTTACAAAGTAGTTTATTGCCTTTTATTTTGATGATATGGGCTCTATGTGGCACTTTGAAATTTGTAGAAAAATGTGTAAATGGACTATATCAAGTCTTTTAGGCATGTAAACAAAAAAGAATTTGGACTACCAAATTAGTCTTGTGTGTTGTACAGTGGATCCCCATCAAGAAATGAACATGCAAGTCTTGAATTTGAACTATAACCCCACCTTGAGCACCTTGAAAGGCATTCACACTATTTACACCAAAACATAACAACCTAGAAGGCACCTCAACTTTTGCTAAACCTTTAACATTGAATAGAGAATTCATTATCACCTTCATCAAGTTATAGGCATTGGAATCTTTAAAAATGCGTTCAATAGAAAACAAAATAAAGATCCAATTTTAATTATATAATGTAGTCACCTCATCACAAGTCAACAATGAATGCATAGTACAGTGTACATAAAAAATTGTCACAATTTGATAACTTTTAGTGCCTATCCAAATTTCATGCATCATGGCGAAAATTTGGAAAATAATTTTCACTAAAATTTTATAATAGATGATGGTTTATGTCCTAATTTAACATTATCTTGTCAAATCGATGCACATATGAATGATATACTAGTCCAACAAATCATTATTTTGATTTGCAAAGCCTTGTTGCATCTATGCAATTCCAACAAAAAGACTAAGAAGTACCACATTTAATGAATTTTTTCCATGAAATTTTACACATACATAAAAGAAATCATAAAAAACAATCTTGCCCATCAAAGTTTTCAATTTTTTCTAAGGTTGTGAAATTTAAATTGGATGATTAAAAAATGTTCATTAGTACATTATGGTATGATAATGTTGATGACTATGATTTTTTTAGGCTGAAAAATGTTCTTCCATTGAAAATTTACTTGGGCTAAGTGTTTTTTTAACCATTTGACAAAAATAAGATGAAGTTTTGATTTTTGATTTTTTTTGGAAAACTACTATAAAATAAAGGTTTTTTTAAAACCTTTATTAAATGATTGGTGTACATTTACACAAATGCACAATTATGTCTCAATTTCATATTCATGACTTTTGTGATTTCTTTTAATTTTGAAGCCCAAATCATTTATATGTGATTTTTAGAATAATTCAAAGTGAATGAAATCTTATGTGTTACTACTTTTGATACTATATGTAGTTCCAAATTTCCCTCAATTTGTTTACACCGTAGTGTGCATTCACCCTCAATGCCACAAACATGGTTGCTTGAATACCAAATTTGCTAGTTGCCAAAACTTGGTTGTGGACATGTTCAACAATCTCCCACCCAATTGTATCATTCCAATGTTTCTTGGGATTGTTTTTAAGGTTCAAAAAACTAAAAAAGGGCTTGAAATCTTTATAATTAATCATTGGTTTTTGTTTGTTGAGTAACATGAAAATATATGCAAATCGTATTACCTTTCTTTTGTTGTCTTGTTCACCTTCACCTTGAACCCATTCCAAAATATAAGGTCAATTCATTGAGACATATATTATTTCATTTTTGGCATGAACACATTTGGGATTCACAACCTTCACCCTCTACTCATTTTTCTTTTTCCTCACATTTTTCATTAATGAATCCCATATAGGGTCTAAATCCTTGCACTCTATTTTGGTGCAAACTTTGCATTGAATTATTGTCAAGTTCCCACCAACATTAAAATTGCTTTAGCCCAATGCATCTTCATGAACTAAACATCATGAAACTTTTTAACAATGACTATTTTCATAATTTTTGTTTAGTGGTGGCAAGTGGGCCAATTGGATCTAAAGGGATAGGTTCAAGCATGCTTACATTAAGGCCAAAAGTACAAAGAAAAACTTTAGTTTCCACATCCGTCTCAACAATAATAAGTGTAGGTTCAAAAATTTGTATAATGTAGTTTTTGAATTCCACTTGTTTACTAGATTTTGCTTCATGAATCCCATGGACAATTTCAAGTTTGAAATTGTTGAACCTTTCTCAAAAAAAGGTCTAAACTTGAAATTTGCAAGTGGGTAGATTTTGGGTGCCATCTAGGTCTTTACAATGACACAATCTAGACTTTACACAATGCATAATGCACATTAATGAACAACAACTAACCAAGAACCTTCAAAAGTCTAAGAACTTCCCTACAAAACATGGAAAACAAATACAAAAATGAAAATGGAGGAATGTAGGTACTAAGGTTTTGAAAAATTTAGTTGCCCATTAGCCCAATTGCTTACTATAGTCAAGTTGCCAACATATTGCCCTTTTGGTCCCCTCACCTTTGACTCCCAAGCTTTGATGGATGCCAAAATTGGGCAACCATAGGTATAATGCGCACAATTCAAACCAAGTTCCAAAAACCTCCAACTTAGTTGCCTTTTCAATTCCCCCCACCTCTAGAATCCAGGCTTGGATAAATGTTGAAATTGGGCAATTGCAATCACCAACGCACACACTTCAACATTGGACTTGCAATTTGGGTCTTCAATGACTATCAACACAATGCACACAACTCATTAGTGGTTCAGTCATAACAAATAATAAAAAAGGTTTAGGGTTAATGATTAGGACTTAGAAGTTAACTATAAGGATTTTAAAATTAAGTTTTACCAAAAGGACTTAATAGCTAACTAGAAGAACTTCACACAAGAATCACGTTTAGATTTTGAATTTCATCTTACAATCACTAATGTGCACAACCAAAATCTAAATCTCACAAAAATCAAGTTTACCTGCCTTAAAATCTAAAACCTCGATGGTTTTAAATGCAAATGGTGTAGGTATTAAGGTCATAAGTTACAACTTAAAGTTTTGGAGTCTAGAGTTTGGGAGTTTGGAATTTGAAAGGCAACAAGTTAGAGCCTTGAATCAACATGCTTGAATATTGAGTCTTAATGCAATTCGCACTTTGTAAGTTATAACAAAAGGTCATTTTGAAGCTTGTTGCATTACATAATGAAGATAAGATTGCCCTAGATTTCATTGTACAATACACACATTGCCAGTGAACATTGAAGTTTGTTGTGACACAAAGTTCACAACTCAAGGCAAGAGAGGTGAATGACTTCAACAAACTTGAGAATGATGGAAAGCAGCTTGCCACCAAAATAGGTAGTCCAAGCAAAGGGGGTTACCTCTAAAATGAATGGCTAAATGGTCATCATCTACTGACTTTGCAATTAACCTAAGTTGTAGATGGTAACACATACATTGTAGATGGTGACCCATGTGCAACAGTTGATTGACCTAAGTCCTTAGGATGACGAAATATGAGAGCCTCCCATGACATTACAATAAAAATGACATTAAAAAACCCTAATTTAGGGTGTTCTTTGCATGGACCCCTTTTCCAACTCAAAGAAGGCAAATTTTGAACCCCCAAAAAACAGCTTGAGAAGGCTTAAAACTTGAGGCCCACCAATTCAAGCTTTAGAAGATAACTGAAAGACTTGTGCTGATATTTTAGTATAACCAAAGGGCACCTGACATAGTGCACTTGTTCCTTTGAGGCAGTTGGAAAAATGGAAGACCTGTTCCAAAAAGCATTCTGTTGTTTTTTAAATGCATTTGATTTGTTTTTTTTATCTTTTTCCTATGCCACAAAACAGGTATCATGGGTATTTTTTATAAAATAAATTGGTGCAAGTCTTTATGCTGAGTTAACCCTGGTAAAGCCCCTCAGTCAAGGGCTTTACCAGAATGGACCCCTGTGCTCAGCTACGCCTTGCACAGGCCCTTATTCCAACAAGGGGTGTGTCACATTGTGGCCTTGCCATTTACATGAAAAAGTATCTTAAGACAAAAGAAAGAATTATGGAAACTCAAATATTATTTCACCATGCAAAAATATAATCTTCCAAAAATCCTCTAAAAGAAACCAAAACCCTTCAAGATATTATAACTTTATAACTAATCTCAAGTTTCAACACAAGCCAAAATATCATCTTTCAAAAATCCTCATATAAAACTAGACCTCATATTATTACCTAGGGGCCTTATAAAAATCCCTTAAGCTACTATACTCTATAATGAATCTAAACATGATATCCTAGCCTTGGTAGGCCAAGGCCAATAAAGCCCAAGGCCCTTATAGCCTATTCGGGTAAAGCCCAAGGCCCCTTGGACTCTACTCTAGGACTCTTCTCTGCATGTACGAAACTGTTTCCGGAAAATAAGCTTGACTTGGTCCAGTTGGGCCATTGTGGCATCAAATGCTAAAAATGGGAAAGAACAGAAATCGTCATCATAGATCAGCACTAAGAGATTCGGTGCATGTGTCTAAAGAAGGAGAATTATTGATCAGATTTGAGTAGATTGAGAGGTCCGCGAAAGCATGACATGAGCTTCCGATCTGCATGCTTGGCGAGCTTGGATCCATACACGTATGTAGAAAAGATGCTTATTAGTCTGAGGATAGAGAAGAGACAGCATCAATGGTGAATATACATGGGGAAGGAAGCTGCTGTGCCTCTTTCCGCTAGACCCAATCAATCTTTTGGACTCAGAAACAACAAATGCCCAGAAATACAAACATCCAGAAATTGCAAGAGTTTCCGGGTCACCCCACCACCGAATATTTCGCACTTGGGTCTTTATAATCGTTACCAGATCAGTGCAGTCTCACTCACTTAATCGATTCGCAGCTTCTCAATTTCTCGGATCGCGAAGTTGCGTGGAGTACTTGTATTGAAACCTCTGGATGGAATGCCCAGCATCACTTGCTTATTCATTTCTACAGTGAGTTCGTGCTAGTCGAGAATTAGTTTTGGTTGTATTATGAGTCGAGCGCTTTTGGGTTCGCGCATTATTGTCCCAACTTTGTCTTCTTCTTCTCTTTGTTTGGGCAGCAAGAAGAACCCGTTGGAGTCTTTTCTTGGATCTGGAGTTTCCAACAAGTTCCCCGTTTTGGGAGTGTCTTTCAAGGACTTGGGTATAGTACGGAGAGGGGGGTTTGGAGTGGTGCTTCTGCCCATCAGAGCCATGGCATTAAGTACACTTTCAGATGTAGCGGATGGGGAGTTCAGGAGAAAGGAGGCAACGTTTCGTAATTTCATCTCAAGCCAACCTGGGGCTGAATTCCCTCCGGAGAACGGGAGGTACCATCTGTATATCTCATATGCATGTCCTTGGGCTTCCAGGTGCTATGCCTTCCTGAAGCTCAAGGGCTTGGAAGACGCCATTGGCCTAACGGTATGTTTCTTCAGCCTTGAATGTGTTGTTGTGTTGTGTTTGTGGCAATTAGGGTTTTGTGGAGTTTACTTGTTTTACTTCACCTTTCTGGTCAGAGATTTTCCTACCATCACTAAGCCAGCTATTTCAAAGCAAACATTCCTAAGGATTATCATTTTACTGTCAAATCCTTGAATCCTTACTCTCAAATCCTCCCCTAATTCATAGTAGGTCAGGTCAGTGGGTCAGGACGTTCTATGAACCTGCTGCTATGGAATATTGTTTTGCTGGATTATATTTCTCTACTTCTTCAAATTTTATCTCTTGCTAATCAGCTGTGGACATATGAAAGCAAGAGAAGAGAATAAGATTATGTGGTTCATTCAAGATTATTGCAGGTGCAACTATTAGATAAAATTGGTGTTTAGTTTTGTCAGTTTCCAATGGCTTATGTTCAGATTGTCAAACAGCATGAAGTCCTTGGATGTCTCAAAAAGAGGCTGACTTATAATCTGGACAACCATTGAAATCTGGTAGAGTACATGTAAATTGTACAAATGTGGTTGCTCTTAACACCAGTCTGTTCTTCACTATCTGTGGTTGTAGGTTGTAAAGCCTATGTGGGAGAGAACCAAGGAAGGAGATGACCATTTTGGATGGGTGTTCCCAAAGACAGAAGATGAAGTTCCTGGTGCTCAACCAGACCCATTAAATGGGGTTACATCGATCCGAGCACTTTATGATTTGGCCAACCCTGATTACACTGGAAGATATACTGTTCCTGTAAGCCCTGCTGGGTACTATGAATTCTCCTGCAGTTTCTCTTCAGAGGAAAATTTTGGCTCATTAGTCCTGATTTCAATATTGTGAACAGTGCACTTGTTGCAAGATGATCATGTGATCATGTGGGTGATTATAGGTGCTTTGGGATAAGGAAAAGAAGACTATTGTGAACAATGAGAGCTCAGAGATCACAAAAATGTTTAATTTCGAATTCAACAATTTTGCCAAACACCCAGATGTCAATCTGTATCCAGCACATCTGAAAAGCAATATTGAGGAAGTCAACAGCTGGACATACAACTCCATCAACAATGGAGTATATAGGTGTGGCTTTGCAACTAAGCAAAAGCCTTATGAAGAGGTATATTTACACTTTCAAGAATTGGTGTTGGGTTTGGTGGGTCTGTCTAGATTGTTTCTGGATTTTATGCCTTTCTATTCAAGGTTTGCTGCTAATTTTATATCATCATTTTGCATTGTTGTGTTGACATATGAGCATTTAAATGTATGAGCTTGTGATAGGTTTGGTAGGGTAAACTTCTGTAATTGGAATCCTTACATTGACCTGCCACCTGTTCTGAAGAATGGGCATCCTTTTCCAACTCCATTTGTTTTATGTGATCAAATTGTAGTTAAGAGTTTGTCTATCTAAGGTACTCATTCATTGAAGAGCCAATTCTTATTTGTGGTTAGTGCGCACTTTTCTCTCTAATGGAAACATGGTACCTGCTATGACCTGCTGTGGTCACTACCAGGCCTTTGCAGAGCTGTTTGCTGCACTGGATCGGTGTGAGGATATATTGTCAAAGCAACGTTACATTGCAGGCAATGAATTGACAGAGTCTGATATTCGCCTATTTGTGACTCTTGTCCGCTTTGATCAGGTACTATTTAACTCTTTGCAAGAGATCCATCAGAGGATCTGATTCTTATATTCTCTTGAATGATAATTTCCACCTGGCCTAAAATCTTGAGCAGTTGAGTAAAATTGTTTGTTTATCTTCATAGTCATTTTTTGACTGCCTACAAGCAATTTATTTATGCAAACAAGTATTGTAAGGTTTCCATTCAGGGTAGTGAAACTTGGTTTGTGATTGTAGTGATTAATTAGGGTAGCAAATTGGTGTTTCTGGGATCTTGGTAATTTAATAAATGCAATGGTTGAGAGATATACTAAAAGGTGGATAGTTGTAGAGATTTTAATCTACTACAGAGAAGTCAACTGATGTGGTAAATTTGCTGTCGCATGAGCCTTTGCAAGCTTCTGATCTGCAGAAGTTCCTGGTTTTCTGTTTGTTGTGTCAGGTCTATTATGTACATTTCAAATGTAACAAGCGATTGATCCATCAGTACCCAAATCTGTTCAACTACACCAAAGACATATATCAGACACCCAGTATTGCTGACACTGTCAACATGTTTCACATAAAACAGCACTACTACAGAAGCCATCCCTCAGTCAATCCTCATGGCATTGTTCCTGTTGGCCCGATTGTTGATTTTACAACAAAGCATGACCGCAACCGGTTCAAGTAAGAATGGTTGTGTGTGCAACATACCTGAATGCTTGGAGGCTGTCTGCAAATTGTTTTATTTGAATGTGCCAAGCAGACTGGACATGGAAACTGTGATAGAGAATATAGCCAGCAAGTGTCCAACTGAGGAATTTTCGTACAGGTGGTGCAAACTTTGCCAACTGAGGCTCTTCATTACTAGGGGAAGAGCACAACACCTTGTTGTGAAAGGTAGATAATTTCTTGTATATATAGTATGGGTGTCGAGTGAGTTTTGTACCCTACTATGTTTCAATGAAGGCATGGAATTTGCTTGGACATAAAGTTTAGTTTTTTTGTGTGGTTTGAATAGAGCATTACAAAACAATTCCTGCTGTTCAACTTAGATTACATCTTCTAATGCATAACTTATTCCAACCATTTTTCACTCTTTCCATTTAGGGGATGCATGTTCTATCAATCTTCATAATACAATCACAACTTACAATGTTAGTATAGGCAACATAATTATGATAGCTAATGGCATAGCTTTTAAGTATATCCAACAATTATGTAATCAAATGCCATATTCATTACCACATATCTCATTAAAGGAATCCATCACACCACCACCACAAAAACCTATCCTCAACCTCAATAGCCTCCATCCTCAAAGTTCAAACCATCACCATTCTTCATTACATCTCCATTGTAGATGTTTATACATTTTAGCAAGCTTTAATAATCCATTAAATAATGCACCCTCAGAAACAGTAGTCAAATGTAAATCCTTTTCTATCTTATTCACATCTAAATTTCGATTTCAAATTTGTCACAAACATTGTAGCTTTTTGTTTGAATTGGTACATTTAACAAAATGCTAATTGCATACACTCTTAAAACATCCATTTAGATAAGCAAAATTAAGGATGTATGAACATGTGAAGCCTCCCATCCATAGTTGCTCTTTTTATGTATGTCCATCATTTACAAAGGAAATAGACATTCATTTAGTAGTCTTCTGTATATTCACAAAACTCAATACCAATTCGTTAGTCATGAAAGTTATCATGTGGAACAAATCATGGATAGAATGCAGTGCACACAATTGATCACACAAACATGATCATCCATCTTTCTTTAGTAAGGAAGATCCAAAATACATCTCTTTATTGAAGGAAGGCAATTTGACACAAAACACTTAATAGATAAGGAAGAAACTTAAAAGTCAGTACTTTATTAAAGAACAATGCCAACAACCCAAGTGGTAGTACAGTGGCAGCTTCAACACATGTGAAAACAGTAGTGAAAACATTTCACATGTGAAAATCTCTATTTTCCTAAAACAATTTTTTTTCAACATTTCTACATATACAATAATTAATACCTGAAGCTGCCCAAGGTACTACCGCATCGTAATATACACTTCCTTGTAAACATCTCCTATACACATTTAAATTCTACAGACAATGCTCATAACTCATGCTACCCTTTTGCTTAAATAACTATGTCCAAAGAGGTTTCCTTACTCTCTTGATCTCAACATCCTCCTGCAAATCTTCAAAAATTTACCACTTCCAAAGAGACACCATAAAAAATGGACTTCTTGTACCTTACAACCTCACACAAATCATGACAGCAACCATCACATTCATAGTGCAGCCAGAGCACAATCCTTGTTAACTCACAATACCCTTCTGCCAACAGACAACTTGTACCTTGCAACCCCACATAAAAATGATGACAGCAACCACCACATTCACAGTGCAGCCACAGTACAATCTTTGTTAACTCATGCTACCCTTCTGCCTCAACAAGGTACATGACAGCACATATCCAAATAGGTTCCCTGATCCCTTCATCTCAAGCTCCACCTGCACATCTACAAAAACTTACCACTTCCGAAGAGAGATTGTAAAAAAGGATGGAAGAATTGTACTTTGCAACCTCACCAAGATGATGACAGCAACCAGGAGATTCACAGTGCAACCACAGCACAGACTTGCCGCAAATATGACACAAGAAGGAAAAAAAACCAGGAAGAGACCGCAAAAAGATCAAAAGCACATGGAAATAACAAAACCTTCCCAGTCAAGTCAAGGCAAGCCGTTTCCTGTGCTTTTCTCCACCTGCACATGACAACAAAAAAGCACACTCCCTTCGCAGGTATTATCCTGATCAGGTTCTAAGGGTGTATCTCAGCCTGCTTTTATGATAGCAAGCACCCCTGGTGCAAGTTCCATTAGAAATCCATAATCACAGAAAAAAGACCATCGAACCTTTATATCATCATAGTCCAAAAACCAAGAAAGTTCTTGTCACAGAAGTCAATGCTTCTCCTAACAGAGAAGCTTATGGCAATTGTACATATACCACAAAGCAACTAGCCGCCACCCTTAACACACACAACCTACAGACTGCTCAAGTGGTTCCATGCCCATACACAAAAACGGTGTCACAACACTACTTACATGCATCTGTGGTTTAAGCAGATGCAGTTGTCTCATCTTCTGCTGAAGCGAGGACAAGCTCTGGGTGCACTTGAGAGTTGTAGTTGCCATCAATCTCATTTGGCAGGCCCAAAGCTTTGAGTGCCAGATGTGCTGCTTTCTGGCCAGAGATCATCATTGCTCCAAATGTAGGGCCCTGCATGTAGTTCCGCACAACAATATCCCAAGCCCTTAAGAGAGCTACGTTCCAAAGACATAGAAATGGACAGATATCTTCTGTAATCTTTCTTCAACACACTCCAAACAAAAAAATTTCTAGGTTCTAAAGAAAAAATTGGAAAGCCGAACTCGTTTAGGAAGCATTTTGTCGCAGGAGGATGGATAGATAGAATAGATAAGACAGCCTACCATGCGTGGAGATCCGTCGATTTCGGCGACTTCCATACCAGTGACAATCATGCCAGGAACGACCTCACGCGTGTGGCGAACGATAGCATCCTCAGCAGTGTTCATGTCCAGGCACTTCATGCCAGGAACCTTGTCGATCATCCCGATGCTCTTCAGCCTCTTGACACCAGTGGCACCGAACGGCCCGTCATGGCCGCAGGAACTCACCACCACCTTGGCCTCCATCACGTTGGGATCCATGCAGCTTTGTGTGTTGTGGTTCATGGACACGAGCGCCCAGTTAGTCACAACTCCCGAAACACGATCCTCCTTGATGATCAAATCCTCAGCCGCAACGGCGTTGAAGAGCTTCACGTTAGGACGCGCCAACAACTTGCTCATGATGGTACTGGTGAAGAGCGCCGCATGCTTAATCACAACATAGTGCTCAAGCTCATCATAAGCCACACCGATTTCGTCAAGGAAACGATGTGCAGGCTTCCGCACTACCATAGCCGAGAAAAGCTGACCACCAAGCCAAGCACCGCCTCCAGGGCTGACAGACTGCTCAATGATGGCCACTTTCACGTTCGGGTTCTTACTAAGCTCGTAAGCACAACTGAGACCCGCAGACCCGGCACCAACGATCACAACATCCGTATCCGCGTGTGTGATCATATCCGTCATGTACCGCCGGGTCATCTCCCGCGCAACGATAGACTCCTTGATCGGCTCGAACTTGTAATCGGTAAGGTCATACTTCGCATCGGAGTAAAGCGCAGAACGCACGCCACCCTCGCCCACATGGGCCTTCGAGAGAACAGCAGCATGAGCATGAGCAGTCACGAGCTTGGCACCTGCCAAAGACGAACAGAGACTGGAAGAAACCCGCTGTTGACAGCCCTTAGAAGAAACCCCAGCAGATACACAAGCGGCAGAAAGGCTTGCAGAAGCCGCAAGAGCAGCAGTAGAAGCGGCCATGGCTAATCTGAACAACACAAAAAAAGCTCTCCGCAAAGGAGCCAACAAAGGCAAGAGGAAAAACCACAGAGAACAGAAAGAGAAATCAAAGCTATGAAGACGGAGGAGTCTCAAGGAGTGGAAGCGGAGCAACTGGAGAGGAACCGAGGGAGGGGACGGATAATATACTTGGGGTGGTGAGAAGAAGGTGACAAAGGAAGAGAGAGAATTAGTAGGTGGGGGAGGGGCCGTTGTGGGTGGCTCTGACAAGGAAAGATGCTGAGGGGAATAATGAATTACACCTGTAAACCCCCTAACTTTATTATATTATATTAGGTACCTTAATAGAACATTTTCAGGTTTGGCATTAATTCAAAAAAAAAAATTTAATGTCGAATTTTTTAGAAATTATGTGTTTGAAACAGTGATTTTATTATTTTTTGTGGCAAAAATTCTCTGTTTTGCTATTTATATATATATGTGTGTGTGTGTGTGTGTGTGTCCCAAGCAATAGGGTCAGGGCAACCTTTTGGAAAAATTTCAAAAACATTGTCACATTTTAAGGAAAACCGTTTTGAAATTGTCAAGATTTTGGGAGGATTTGGGGGTGGATTTGAAGCTTTCTTCTTTTTGAAATGATCATATTTTAGTTAATAGGTAGGTTCCAGGCAACATGTAATAGTGTTCCTCGATTTTCTATTTGTCTTGTAGCCAGATTTTGGCTAAATCCTCTCTCTTGTGGTTGATTGTCACTTTTAGAACAACATGAGAAAATTGGGGGAAAAATAAAACTCTGATTTGAAAATGTCAAAATTTAAGAAAATTACAAGAAAGAGCCTATTACTTCTAAAAAGGATTTTCTAAGAAAAACTCGCCTTAATTCGCCACATCTCAAAGGAAAAAAAAAAAGGTTGAAATCCCCATTTTTAAACTACAGCTCCTTTTAACTCGACAGTACATCATAGCAGGAATTGCAACATATTTCTACTTTTTCTCTCTCACATGTAGCCATATTTGGCTAACTCCTCTCCCTTGTGGAGAATTGCACCTACCCCATGAAATTAAAAATTTTAAATAAATAAATAATATATATATAAACCCTATTTTGAAAGGAGAAATTCCTTGGGTAACTCTAGTTTCACACACTTGGGGCCAACCACACATGATATTATATTATATTATATTATATTATATCATATCATAGAGGGAGGAAGCTTGACCTCACAAACTAAAAAGGGTTGTGCAATGTGAGGTCACCATGCTTTCTTGTGACCGCCTTGAAGAGATATTCCCTAACCTCCTCCCTGCTGTGCCCTACTGGGACTTGGGGTGAATCCGCACCTACCATCACTCATAGTATGGTTTAAAAAAGCCTCAAAAAAACAATTATTTTAGTTGCTTTTAAATAATATAAAAATTATCCTGTGCCTAAAAATTAAATCATAGGTCTCCATGTCTAAATTTAAACAATGTTTTAGGCTTAAATATCTATCTATGAAGCAAGGTAGTTTGTTTTGTTTTGTCATGCTGAGATCTGCCAAACTACAGCACTTCTTGCCAGGCTCTTTGGTTGCTTTGGTATCTTCAGAAGATAAGCTCTCGATGAGTAAGGGTGCATCGACTTGGTTTCACACTGTTTTGAAATTACAAGGTGGAAGCTTTTGATTATTGAAGCCATTTTCTCAATCGAAAACTAAATAAAATTGAAACTGAAAAACTGTATTGGAATTTGGGAGTGTTCTTGATGATGTTGTTGGAAAGCCCTTGACGAGTCAGATTAAATCAAACAATTTTCAGAGCTCTTAGTGCTTTTAATTTACTGGTGAAATTTCGGCAACAAGTGAAATAAAAAATTACACAAATAAAGTGATTTTGGAGGGTTTTATTCACCAAAAACGAGGGGGTGGGGGAAGAAAAAAAAAGGTAACAATCAAAAGATTTCTATAGTTGGTTTTCAAACTGGAGTCGTGAATATACAAGGTTTATTTTTAAAAATTTACTTCACATCTATTTATAGCCAGATTTAGCTAAATTTTCTTAAGAACAATTGCCAAAATTTGAAAAATCAAGTAATCTTGAAAGGTTTTAATCACCAAAAGTGAGGGGGCAAAAAAAAGTAAAAAATGAAAGATTTCTATAGTTGGTTTTCAAAGTGTAGCCATGAATATACAAGATTGATTTTTAAAATTGAACTTTGCATCTATTTATAGGTAGATTTGGCTAAATCTTCCTAAGGATGATTGCCATTCAAGGTAATTATAAAAAAATGTAATTAAGAAAATATTGGTGTAGGTGGTGAAGGTGTCAATGTAGTAGGTTTTGGTTTTCCATTAAAATCAAAATATTTAGTGACATTGCATGCAATGGCAACTAGTTTGGTCAAACTAGATGTTTGATGGGATTTCACCAATTGATATCTATGGTATTAAAAAAAACTTTCTTCAAACCATGAGGACATATTGAGCATTGCATGAAGAACAAATATTGTAATATCTTTGTCATTTTGACATCATCTTGACTATTTTATTTTATTTTATTTTTGTTTCTTGATTTTGGCAATAAAAAAAGAATTTTTAAAAATTCTTACAATTGAGGTGGCAAAAAAAAATGCCATGTAATTTTGCACTATTCTAAGTGCATCACACCATCAAGCTTTAGGGCATGTAGTCAATAGTATTGTTAAACAAATTTCTAGAACTTTCAATATTTTGAGCAGTTGATTTTGAAAATTAATTAATTAATTAAATTACCATTGGAATGGTAAAGGTACTATGGTAGTCAAACAAAAGTGGGGACACCAAATCTTGGCCAACAATTATTCAACATTGTTTTCTTTTGTTTTGCACGGTTTAAAGTTCAAATTTGATCCGTCATTCTGATTTTTATTCCAAAGTTGGATCTCACTTTAGCAAATGAATATTAAAATAATAAACAATAAATGTGTGAAAAACAAGACTCCATAAAACTTTTTGTTATTGTTGCGATCCAACAATTAATGTCTTTGTTGTTTGTTATTTCAAGAGTGTTTTTCAAGGTCATTTTAACTTAAACAAACGTCACTTATGTTGGGTACATACACGTCTGGTGATCAACAAATGAACTTTTCATGCATTCTCAATAAATTCACTTTTGATCATATACTTGCACAATCTTTCTAAATCTTCAATTTAGAAGATGCATAATCGGTCATTAACCCTTAAATGTCAAGCAAGTCCAATATCATTTAATATTCAATTCAATGTAAATTCATATTATCTTGTCATTTTAAGGCATTCTCTTTCATGCATTGAAACCATTTTTTTTTATAGTGCATGATTCTACAAATATAATTCATCCAAGGTATGTTGAATATGACTTGGAGAAGAATCTCAAGTACACAACAAAGGAATTAAAGGAATTAGGGCTCCCCATTGTGCATTTTGCACCTTCAGGTGTGGTCTTTGGTTTGGACTTCAGTCCTTTCTTTTTTCTTCTCTTGTTCCCTTGCCAGGTGTTTTTTTCTTTAATTGATTAATTAATTTAACACCCCAAGTTTTTGTTCCTCTTAAAAACACAATATCTTTTTATGTTGTAGATGGGAACTCGGAACATTACAAAATCACATGGGTGCAACCTTACTCATATAGGGCTTTCCAATGAACTCGCCAATTGGGAGATCTCAAGGTGCCAAAACAAAAACAAACAAACTACCTTTCTTAATAATAGGATCCAATTCTCATCCTAAAGACTAAATCAAGCTCTAAGTTCAAATTCAACATTTTCATTGTTAAATGTAGCCACCAAGAGGCTGGCAAGGGTGAACCAGGAATTAGGGCATCTCCACCCCACAGCTGCAAACACCCCTTTCCATTAAATCTTGCAACAGGTTAGCTAGAATCCTGCTGCACTCCTGTATTGATGTCCATTTTGCAGTGGTCATTTTAACTCCTTTAAATTCTACTATGGATTTGGACACTGACTATTACTCGTCATGATGTAAAAATATAAATGATCTTCGACTCTGTAAAGGGACTTTTATGACGTTTGTGAGTGGGGACAGTGATCATTAAACACTATTCTATTTTAACATAAAGGAGTTGTTTTACAATTTTGGGGTGGAGATGCTCTTAACATTGGTACCTTCATCTCAAGTAAATGCCTCTTCAAGCTAAGAAAAGAAATGTTACATTTGAACTCAGAGACTCTAATTTCAGTCTAGGATGAGATATATCTATAAGTAATAGAAATATCTGCAAAGTACTAAGGAAAACACAGCACCAAAACCCTAACCTGTTTGGTCATAAAGGGGGTGAGATTTCTAAAAAAAACAGTGAAAAAAACAGTATACTGGGGGCCTCAAGGGCTTCAAGGGAGACTGAAACACCTTGTCTTTTTTTTCCCCTGATTGATTGCCTTCACCCTTGTTATGTGTACTGCAACTATATAAATATTCTTGAACTTCGTGCATTTAATCTTGAATTTTTGCAACATTTTATCCTTATATTTAATAAATTTTTATTACTTTGCTGATAACAATGTTTAGAGGTTGAAAGAGGGGTTGATGGATGAAAGAAGAGCCCTAAAGAGAATCACTAATCCATACATACTGTCAAAAATATATTCCCAAACTAGAAGAATTAGAAAAATATCAAGATTAGGAAATGTTGATTTCTCTCCAATTCACTCATTTTGAATTTTTTTGAAATCAACATGTTGATTCAAAATTTGGATCCTAACTAGGGTATTTTTTTATTTTTTTTCCCCCCAATTTTGTGATGTATCTGAAGTGGTGATCATCCATAAGATGATTTAGCCAGATTTGGCTACAGACTAAATATGAAAGAAGAAAAAAAGAAAGGATCCTTCTATATTCTTGGCTACCTACTGGCATTTATCATAAAAATCTGGCGATCTGGGGGAAAAAAATTCTAAATCTGGCGAATTTCAGCCCTTTTTTTTTCATGGAAAATCCTTTTAATAGGTCGAAATCGTATTTTTCAGGTCAAAATTTGGCGAAATTTCGGCCCCCCCCCCCGCCCCCCCACCCACCCAAAAAGGACTGAGATTCCTAACTGACAATGGCCCTTTTGAAGATGCTCATATGTGTCAGTGTTAGCTAGCTGAGGCTAAATAACAGCCATCCATCCCATTTGGAGGCCCGGAAAAAAAAAAGAGAGATCCACCGCCCATGGAGTAAATTTTTTTGGGGGAATGCACCCAATCAACAAGGCCCGGGCAAGTCACAGAAAGAAACTGTGTCGTTTAGCGGGCAGAGATTTTGGTGAGATTCCAGTCAGGGTGCACAGAGCTGGATGTCATTGGGTCCACTCATCCATTTTCTGGACAGAAATTTGCCATCACATTACAATGTCAGTTCAAGTCAGTGAAGAAGATGTGATTCACACTTGGAACGTGGAATGTTTTTTTTTTGGCCACTTAAACTCGGCCACCTTCACCTTCCTTAAGTGGGGCCTCCAAGTGGCCTATACTTAACCCAGGAAGTGACAAATTTGGACTTGGAAACCCTGGTTTAGTTTGGGGATATACATAATGTTTAAAAACAACCCTAAAAAATTGGCATTTCATCACACTAACCCATTAAGGGAAGTCGTGAAATACCCCCTAATGAGCTCTGTCCAGGCATCAATGTGATGCCCTATGTGAAGCTGTCTAGTTTTATCATAGGGTTTCACGGATGTTAACTTAAATAAAGGGTAAATATAGTGCCTAGAAGTAGGCTAACAGTAGAAATCTCACAAAATGATTTGAAATAACCCAAAAAATAAAAATTATATATATATACTCTATCAAAATAATAATAAACATGCAAAATAACCATGCAAAATGCCAAAAACAAGTTTTAATAAAGCTGATTAAAGGATATTTTGTGTATAACCATGCAAAGCTGACGCGTTCCCAAGTTCCTAGTTAGACCCAAGATGGGTCTAAATTACTCAAACAGCGGAATTATGAAGAATTCGGGGCACGCTCCCAGCTCTCAGCACTAAAAAGGGTAGAGAAGCGTGTTGAAGCTCTGGGATGGGACTAAGAAAAGTGACAAGCTTTAGTTACTTACTCAACCCTTGCATCAAACCAACCAACAAGTTGGTTATATCACTTTTTGGAGCACCTTTAGTGTTAGGACAAGCCATGGGCAACTCTGGACTCACGAGATTCACAACAGCCCGAACTCGGGGGAAACCACCACCTTCCCCCATATAGTATTCTCTACGTCTCTCCACGGCACCTACATTCGAATGGCTTTTTGTCCCGGGACTCCCAAGGAAGAGTTTGAAAATTATCCCGGTTTGAACTCCCGAGACTTTGCAAATTCATAACTCTTTGTTCAAACCTTTGATTGGGGTGAGGTCTAAAGCAAACTTGTAGCTTTCCTCGAAAACTTTCCAACGGTGTATCGCACTTCACCTGCACACACCAGGGTTAGGTCGATTCCCGACTTTTAATGGTCAAGAATCAAATTACCAGTTTAACTCCCGGCCCTTCTTTTTGCCATAACGTGTGCTGCAGATGTCCAAATGGCCCATGCGAACCCATTTTTGACATCTACACTTTGATAGCTTTCAATGATATAAAAAACACCCCAATGCAAGGTGTTTTGACCCTTGCAATTGAACTCTAAAGTTTCAAGAGTCCCGAAGTACTCCCGAATCCCAATTTCGGGATGTGAATTTTATCCTCACATTCTCTCAAAGTAAGGTTGCGACAAAGGCGCAAAATGACAAGCTCATCATTACTCATTAAAAATAGAACTTCTCCATTAAATGTGTCCATTTCTATTGAACATGCCCATCCATCATATGTAAACATAGTACTACTACATATGTCACTAAAAGATGGGTCAAGTTTGAGCCAAAATTTTATACCCAAATTGTACACCAACGCTTAGTCTCTTTTTCCCTATGGGTAGAACCTTTACATACCTGATATTGAGGGGTTGAATTTGAAACATGAGTGCCCTATGAGGGTGTAATGGGTTGTTTGTGCTCCCTCTTTTGTCATGTGTGATTGGTTCATTACACGGCTTGTTTTCTATTATACATATCATGGATATGACTAGTATCGTAATACCTGGGTTGATTTGACATTAATTATATTATTTTTAGAAATGTTTTTTTTTTTGAAAAAAATATTTCTTTTTACAATTTTTTTGTATGAAGGAAAAAAAAAGAATCCCATGAAATATTGAAGAATACATCATTTGTTCAAATGAAATCCTCAAAATTAATTAATATTACTTATGCAGTTTTGATTTTCCTTTTGTGTTTGAAAAGTGAAAGCAAAACAATGACCCCTTAGTGTTTTTTTTTAGTGATGCTAAGGGTGGGAATCATGTGTAAAAGGAAAAAAATTCAATGGTGGGGGATTTTTAGGGTTACGTTTTAGGGTTCCATTAGATTTAGAATTACAACATTACATCAAAATGCATCTTAGTTCATTTTGGGTTTTGTTAAATTTTGAGTGAATTTGGCCATTTCAATCCTAGTGAAACTAATCAACCCCCAATGAACAAGGACTAATTGGTTCGAACAATGAATTAGTCCACTAATACTTAATGAGAGTTACTTTAAAGTGAAATGCAAATTTATCAAGCCATTTCATTTGTTAGTTAATTAACTAAGTAACATGAAAATCAATTAAATTTAAATTATTTAATATTTAATATTATTGATAATTTCATGATTTTCAACGTATGAATTATTAACACATTTCACTACCTATGCTAAGTTAAAAATCTAGCCTGGATACATAGGTCACGTAATCAACTTAAATAGGGTGCTAGTAAAGAATTACATGGTAAAATATTTGGTCAACTTACCATTGTTGACCACAAACACGTCATTTGTGAAGTTTGATCCCTTGACCTTTAGAATGAAAACAAACACCCCTACCATCAAGCCACCACATTTGTTGTGATAAGGTGTTACATTGCATTCTATTTATCAAATATTTCATTTTAAACATTACAAAAACATAAACTTGAAAAAATCATATTCTATTAAAATTTTGTCCAAATGAAATGATTAAAGTTTAATTTAAAAGTTTTTTCAATAATGTACACAATTACATTTTATTTTTTTCAAAGTGTAAAATCATTTGAACATTTTTTTTTGAATATCATTATTAAATAACATTTCAATGACCATTCTTTGAAAAGAAAATGTTTAATAAATGGATTTTTTTTTGTTAATATAATAATATTACCTATTTTAGGCTATTTTTAGTTATTTTAGGGTTACTTTTCATTGTTTTAAGTTATTTCACCCTACATTATTTATGGCTATTTATGGTTATTTTCAAAAACTATTATTATTTTGAGATTTTTCACCCTAAGTTATTTTCAGTTATTCTAAATTATTTTTTGGTTATTTTATGCTACTTTTGGTTATTTTAAGTTTATTCACCTAAGGTTTTTTATACTATTGTAAGTTTTTTTGGCTATTCTATGATTTTTTGGCTATTGTAGGTTATTTCACTTTAGGTTATTTACGATTATTATAAGTTTTTTTTGTTATTTTGAATCATTTCATCTTATGTTTTTTTTTATTATGTGAGGCTATTGTTGGTTACTTTTGGCTATTGAAAGTTATTTCACCTTACGTTATTATTGATTATTCTAAGTTATATTATCATAAGCTATACTTTATGTCATTATATTTTATTTTAGATTATTTTAAATTGTTATTTTTATGATAAAATAATTTATAATAACATAAAGTAAAATGACCTTTGAAATAACATATATTAACTTAAAGTTAGTTGAATAATTTAATTTAAAACAATTTAAAGTTAAAAACTTATAATAAGCTAATTAAGATACTTTAAGGTGGAATAACGTATAATAGTTTAAAGTATATATAATAATTTATAATAATTTAAAGTATAAGTTAAAATAATTAATGTAGCCTAAAATAATATAGGGTATATCATAAAGTAGCATAGGGTAAAGTATAAAGTAACATAAAAATAAACCTATTTACCACAATAAATTATAATAGTGAATTATGTTAATTAATAGTGAAACATGATGTTTACATAGTGATATTATAATGAAATAACTTTAACCAAGGTGAAATCGCTAAAGTGTATCTTTCAAACACCACGTGAAATCCTTCAAACCCACAAGAAAACTTGGGAGTTTTAAATTAGGGTTTCAAGGCTCTAATGTCAAAATCAAGGCCATAATAGAAACAAGGTTAGGTTTAGGTTTGAAATTAGTAATAAAAATAAAGTTAACAAATCCAAAATCTATTTTTTTGCACTAAGAACATACACCAATACCATGACCAAAACCTAATGTAAGAACAAATATAATAGATTATATCTACACTAAAAGGTACAAAAAATACTTGTACTAACGTTAGTGGGCACATAATGTTCTAGGACATTCACAGGTTGAAGGGAATACATGGATAGCAAAGAGAAAAAGATTCCCCAAATGACTATTCAATGTAGGCTGACTTACATACCCACCACTTGAATTGAAACCCAAGATGTCACACTTCAATGGAAGAACTTTGAGGAATTCTATGCCCTCATATCATACAATGGACCATGGTTTGAATATGTTCAGCAAACAATCCCTGCCTTAACTAACTTTATATATTCATGGTTTGAATTCAAGAGGGTTAAAGGTGTACCTCTAGTTGGGTCGACATACAAGTGTGTAAATTTTTGAGTTTCAAACATAGAGGAATGCGAAAGTCATGAAGTTGACGAGTGCAAAAGTCATGGAGTTGATTGTGCCTCATAGACATCAAAGCAGAATGTTGGATCAACCAATAGTTAATCAAAAGAATGTACCTCCTACATTTCAAAAAATACAAAAATGAAAAAAAATTGATTGAAAACTAGTTGCAAGACTAAGGGGCACATGGACAATTGAAGCATTAGAGGAAACTATAAAGGTGATTGAGGCAGGGAGGTTTTCTCTGCAAAAAGCTTCTAGGTCATGGAGCATACCCTTGAGCACTCTTTGTGACCATCTGAATGGGTGGATGCACAACATGAAAATGGGGCCAGGGTGTGTACTCACAGATGGGGAAGATGCTGATGTTGTGGCTTGGGTCTTGGCCATGCAAGAAGTAAACATGTTTGTAAATATGCACCAACTAAAAATGAAGGTGGCGGAATTGACACAAACAAAGGCAAACCCATTTTGGAATGGCATACTAGACACAACTTGGTACCATTAGTTTAAGAACCAACACTTGGAAGTTGTCATACGAATCGCAAAAGGACTTGATGTCAATAGAGCATAAGGCCTAACTATTAATGCATGCAATTCATTTTACAACAACTTGCAGACATTGTATGACCAACATAAATATAACTTAAACCATATATGGAACACAAATGAGATAAGTGTTCGAACATGTTAACAATCAAAAGCTATAGTTTTGGTTTTAAAAGGGACAAACACAATCTACAACATCATTTCTAAGTTTTGAGAATGGTTAACCATAAGTTATGTAATGAATGCAACAAAGGATATATTACTAAGGTTTTACATTTTCAAAGGTGAGTGGTTCTGAAATGATTACATTCAACGCTACAAACCTGAAATGATGCACCCCCAAGCTCCTTGATGGATTCACCTACGAGTCCAAAGAAGAAGACAATGGAAAGAGAAGGAATTGGGGCACGCTCCTTAGCTCACAACACTTCGGGGGTAGAGGGGTGTGCTAGAACTCCAGGATTGACAAGCAAGTCACTTACTCACACGGACCTACATAAACCAAATAATAGGTTGGTTAGTGTGTAGCTGGAACCCTTTGGTGCATGGACGAATCACGGGCAAACACGAACTCACAAGACTCACCACGGCCTGGACTTGGGGGAACCCACCACCTTCCCCCTTATAGTATACTCTATGCCTGGCCACGGGACCAGCACTCAAATGTCATTTTGTCCCGAGACTCCTAAATGGGAGTCCCGAAATTCCCAAAGTTGGGACTCTTGTGACTTTGGGAGCCCATAACTTTTTTTGCAGACCTTCGATTAAGATGAGGTCTAAAGCAAAGTTGTAACCCTTGTTGATAGCTTTCCAACGGTATGTCGCACGCCACTGTACGCAAGGAAATCTGGGTGATTCCCGACTTTTAGTAGTCAAAAGTCAAATTGCCAATTTGACTCCTAGCCTTTATTTTGGCCATAACTTGTGTTTGAAATGTTCAAATGGGTCATAAAAGCCCATTTTAGATATCTAAGTTTCAAGAATTTTCCAATGATATAAGGAACTCTTCAATCCAATTAGTTTTGGCCCCTGAAATTGCCCTTTAAAAATTTGAGAGTCCATTGGGACTCCAACTCCCAAAGTGGGAATTCACTTGGGAGTGTGGGGGTTCATTCCCTCAACTTTCTTGAACTCTCGGGAGCATGAAATGTGACTCCCGAGTTCAATCTTGGCCCGCACCTTCGCAAGCCCTTACCTTAGTCACGAGCCCAAAGTTAGGGTTGTGACATAAAAACTACATGGCAATGCAAAAAAAAAACTTGGATGACCTCATCTCTTTCAATGAATTTTTGAATTTTTTCACAAGGTCTATCCTAGGAGGAATTTCACTTACCAATAATCACTTGTTAATTTTGGATGGGCACGGTAATCATGTTACTTTAGAGGTCATAAATCAAGCACATAAATTTGGATTAGTCATGGTCACTCTCCCCACTCACACCTCTCATGCCCTACAACCTCTTGATGTTTCTTGTTTTAAGACTTTTAAAACAACCTTTAGGAAGGAAAAAAATGTTGCATTGTCGAAGAATAATTACATGGAGCCTGATAAAATAACCCTAGTTGGGTGGGTTAACCAGGCCTTGGACAAATCAATCATGAAACAAAACATTAAGTTTGGATTTAAGGTTACGGGCATATACTTTCTAAACCTTAAGGCAATGGACAACAAAACCAGACCTTCCAACATTTACATAACGATAGCAAATGAACATGAAGTGGAAGAAGAGGAATCAAATGAGTAACTTAAGGGATATGAACGAAGAATTGAAGAATTTGCTACCATAGACCTTCACTTACACATGATAAGAGTACAAATTAGGGTTGAAAAATGTAATGCTAATAGTAGACCTAAAGCGTAACAACGTTATTACATGGACATGCCACACAACCCTAGAGAAGTTGATGATAAAGTAGAAGATGTAAACAATGAAAACATATCGGATATTAAAAGGGAAGATATGGTAGTTGATTGGGAGGCAATTGAACTTCATGAACTTGGACATCAAGAGGAGTAGGAGCTGTTTCGGTTAACAATGATTTGCTCCGAATCAATGAGGATTCACAATCTACTATCATTGCCACATTTACCTACAAAACAAACCAAAGGTAAGGAATCGTCAATAGACTACTCTCCATCACATGTCGTCACTTTTGAAGAGTATTGTTATCTTGAAGAAAAAAAAACATGGAGAAGGCAGTTGCTAATGGCTAAAGAAGCAAAAAGAGGATGATGGGTTGAGGAAAGCAATTAATACCCCAACCCCGACAGAACAAATAGCCCTACGAAAGGTTAAGAAGCAAGCCAAAGCCACCTTTGATGCACAATGGTCCCTTGCAATAATAAGAGCAAGTAGAAAAACGATTGCATCAGAACGTTTAGGTAGTTGTCACCACAAGCTTGCACACAAGTGAAACAACATTTAATGTGGGGATTGCAAATACTAGTCAACAACAATCAAGAGTAACAACAAGATCAAGAATATAGCAAAATGATTTAGCACCAAATGGAGCAATGAATGTTACAGTATCCAATTTAACATTGACTGAAGGTGTTAGTTGAATTATCAATAGTTTTGTGCTAATAATTGTTGATTATGCATGCATGTAAATTTTCAAATAATTAGTTATTAATCACTAGTTAATTTGTAGGTTATACATTGATTATAAGGTATTTTAAATTATTATTTTAAAAAAAATCATTTTTAATGTTTTAGGATTGATAACCTACTTGGATGATAAGGGTGAAAGCACACTACAGGTGAACCACTTTTCACCGCTTTTCAAAAAATGATGTATAACAAGTATAATAGGTGTGTAGTAAACTAAAATCTTGATGAGATTTTTTTAAACACCCTAAACATAAGAAAAATAACTTTAGAATGTGCATGAGAACATTTTGGAATTCAAAATTCATTTTGAATCAAAGTTAAGCTTGATCCAATGGTTAGATGAAAAGATTTGGATAAAATCAACATGCATAAAATATGTATCATACATCTTTTCAATGGCCATAGGGCTTCATGTTTGTAGTTTATGACACATTACCAAACCAAAGAAAAATGAAAAATTAATACAATGCCCGCCTATAAAATCTTCCCATTTTTCTTAAGGTAATGGTTTTTCCCCAAAAATAAAAGTTTATTATATATTTGTTGCTCAAGAATGCAGAAAAACACATTTTTTGAATGATTTTTAGCCAAAAATTGCAAAGTTTTCAATGGTCTTAAATTTAGTTGATGTATATCAATATCATTCATCACCAAAAAAATCATTCCAAAACTTCACCCATAACCTTAGTTTTGAAGTATATTTGCAATTTTTCATACTTTGTGACGTGTATTTTTTTGACACAAAATATACTTCATATGTTCAAGTTTGTAAATGTTTGTTAAATTTTCTTTTAAAATAAACTAGTTTAAATCTAAAGTTAGTGCAATATATTTAAAATGAGCAAAAATAATCCAAGATTTGATGTCCACATGTACCCAAAAAAACCAAATGCAAAATTTATGTTTCTATATATGACTACAATTTTGGGGGGGCGTAGTGTGCTTTTTCACCCATAACCAAGTCATTTGAATAGGTTATTATATTTTGAAATTGCAATACCTAATAATTAGGTTATTAGTTAGTTATCCAAAAAATAAATAGCTAATTGGTAGGTTATTAATAACTATATGATAATCAAAGAAATAACCTAGTTACTTGTGATAGGTATAAAATTCATGTCCCCTAGTTATTAGGGAATGAAGTTACTAAGTAAGTTAGTCTTTGAGGATAGGGTGACAAGCAAATGGTTAACAATTTTCTAAGGACTTGTGAAGGAGATTTGAATGAGTTTTTTATTTTGTAAGAAAACATGAGGTTCATGGTGCCTTTGTGATTAATTGGCAATGAGGAACCTTGTTGATTCTTCATTCTCTCTTGTTGGATTCTTGAACTTGAAAAAAATGTTATGAGAAGTATGATGTACTTGGGTGATTGAAATAGAATAGAGCAATATTCCAAGGAAAGTTGGGGCATTGTGATTACTTTTTCTTGGATTTGCTTTTGTTTTCTTACTTGTAGGTAAACATAATTAATTTTGGTTGATGTAGAAAATTATAGCTTTCACATTTCTATCTTTTATATTATTTTCCTTGGTAAATAGTCGTTGGATGGTAGTTGTAGCAATATGGAAAGTAGCTACAACAAAAAGTAACAACTTCAAAAGGTGAAGCTAATATATTCTTCCTAAAATAGCCTACATCAAAATCAAATTTGAGGCAATAGGTTATCTTCCTAACACAATATTGAAGGGCAAACCCATCCTTGGGCAATATTACTAATAACCATGCCACCAAATTTGAAGAAAAGTGGATCCATTTTATTTTTTGTTTTTAAAAATTAATTCTTACTATTGATTGGCTCCACATGGGCTTTGTGTTCCCCACCTATGTATACATTATGAAAAATTTATAAACGCCTACATAGATTACACAAGTAAGAAATTTTTGCTTTTGAAATGTTCTTAACATATGTTCTTAAGATTCTTAACCCCTTATCATTAAGTTTCAAGTAAACCATTTTATTTGATTTATCAACTTTGATTACTAGTCATTATTACATGGGCTGAAATTGTTGATTAAAACAAAAAAATGATAATTACTACAAACTTGTAAACATGAATGCAATGGCCTTTCAAGAACTCTTAGTTTCAACCTTCAAAAATTATTCAAAACATTGTGATCCACTATCTATTAAACAAATGCAAATAGGAGTATTTCAAGCCTTCCTGTAAATTAAAAACAGTAGAAAAAGTGAGAAAATATGTTCATTTTGTGTTTTTGAACAAAAAAGCCCGAAGTGCTACGCTCCTAAACCTTTTTCTATTATCATTCATTTAGAATATTTTGTTTTATTTTTTTGTAAATCAAATTGAGGATTTAAATTCTACATGATTTGGGTAGTCTTTTGATATAAAATTTGAAATGAAAAGCTTTCCTTAAATGATTCCTATGTTGTCATGAAATTGAATGAGTCTAAAAAAAATTTGGTGTGATGTTCCAAGTGGTACCATTTGATGATGGGTTTGCCCTATAATCATGTTTTGGATGTTATGGTTCCAACATTCTTTTTTTTAATGGAAAGTGAGGTTACTTAATGGAAAATAGTCCCAAGGTAAGATTTATCTTACCTTTTAATTTTTTTAATACCCAACAACTTTCCCTTAATGTGGACTTGGGATTACCGAATGTATAGATATACACCAACCAACATTAATTTGAATTTTGACAACTAATGATGTATCAAATAATGCAAATTTAAATAAAACATTAAAATTGAATATACATACCTACTTCTAACCTACTTATTACCTACCTTCATACATACCTTATGTACCAAGATTTGGAATAAACATGTCAAATGTTATCATTGTATGAAGTTGTGGTCATACTTCAAGAGAAAAAGGCGCAACATTGTGTTTTTTCTGGATAACACTCTAGTGCATATTGTTGATGAGGCCACCAATTTGACAAACGTTGAGTTGCACTATTTTCCACCAAATCTGACCTTAGTTCTCCAACCCCTTGACGTTGGCATCATTCGAAGTTTGAAGGCGTTGTCCTGGAAATTTGAAATCCTATCCATATTGGACAACATCAATATTGGACAACATCAATGATTCACTGCATGCATCGGACCTTGTCGGAAAGCTAACTGTTTTAAATGCAATCAAATTCATTAACAAATCATGGTCAATGGTGAAAGCTGAAACAATCCAAAAGTGCTTCTTTAAATGTGGCTTTGTTATCAATGGAGAAAAGGCTCAAGAGCTCAACAATATTGTTACACAAGAAGAAGAGAGCTCATAGTGCTTGTAGTTAGAATCGACATCCCACGACCCAATCTTGTCATCGAGGAGCAGTTATTAGAGTTCGAGATTGTTGAGGAACAAAACCTTATCCATCAACTAGTTGAAGAGCACACTGACGTAGTTGATGACGACGAAGTAGAAGAAATAGCAATCGAATTGGAAGACTTGGAACAACTTGAAGTTCCAAAAGTCGTTTCTATCGTAGAAGCAAGAGACATGGTAAATCCAATTGATTTTGTTCATGAAAGCGCATTCACTTTTCAGTGAGGAGCTCGATTTACTTAGCTTGAATGCGACTCTTAAAGACTTGTATAATTTTGCTTTAAAGTAATCAAAGATACATAAGTACTTTCAATGATCAAATAAACTTAGAGAACTATAATTGCAAGAAAGCAAGAGATTCAAATTTTGTGTTGAAGGTTAAGGATTCTTCCTAGGGTTAGGGTTTCTCTACATAAAGTACACCTACTCTATAATGTACAAGAGGATTTTTTTTTGGAGCAAATAGGGTGTACTTTATAAGGAGGTTCTACTATAGTGTGCCAAAACATGCACATTCACACCGAAAAACCATTAGTGTGCCAAATCATGGAAAGCACATTCACACTAGAATGCCATATGTTCAACAAAACATGGAAAGCAGTGCAGAGAATTTTTGCCCAAAAGTGAGATTAAAATTAAAATTTTGAAAAAAGAAGTGTTTTTTGGGAGGTTTTCACTTGCTGGAAGTGAGAAAAAAAGGAATAGAAATAACCATATTTATATATTTGGTTTTCAGTGTGTGGCCAAAAATATAGAAGGATGATTAAACATTTGTACTTTATTTCTGGTTTTTAGCCAGATTTGACTAAATTTCCTACGGATGATAGCCAATTTTTCTGCATCTTCCTATGGATGATCGCCATTTGGCCTCAACGGAAAAGTCCGAAACAAAACACGGATGGAAACCGCATTCACACCGGGAAACCATTGGTGCGTCAAAATATGGAAATCACATTCACACGGAAAACTGTATGTGCAAAATATGCAAACCAACCTCTCTTTTTAGAAGAGAAATTTGCGTCAAAAAGCGAAATTAAAAAATATATTTTGAAAAGGAAGTGCTTTTGGAGGTGTTCAGTTGCCAAAAGTGAGAAAAATAAGAGTAAATATCGCCATATTTGTATCTTTATTCTTAGTGTGTAGCCAAAAATATTTAAGGATGACTAAATGTGTACTTTATTTCTGGTTTATAGCCAGATTTGACTAAATCTTTCTAGTGACAATCGCCACTTTCGCTAAATGTTCGTATGGATGATCGCCACTTTAGCCACAAACGAAAAAATCCTAAAAACACCACTGACCGAATCCACATTCACACTGGAAAACCATTAGTGCGATAGAACACGGAAAGTACATTCATACACGAAAACCATATTTGCGCCAAAACGTCAACACCCATTCACACGGAAACACCATTTGAGCGCCAAAACATGAAGTCCTCATTCACATTGAAGAACAAAAAGCGACTGTGAGTACACTGATATAACCCTAACCCTAACCCTAATCCTCGCCGTCGCGCTATTCCTTTCTCGTTCTTGGTGGCGGTCTCTTTCCGAGCTTTGTTCTTGACACTCTTTGCCAAGAATCGTGTTTCTTGGGTGCGTTGTTGTGGATGTTGCCGTTGCAGGTAAAGGGAAGAGGGCGTGTCTCAGGTCCATTTGTGAAGTTGTAATCATGGCGCTAGCGTTCGACGAGTATGGGCGTCCGTTCATCATCCTGCGGGAGCAAGAGCAGAAGTCCCGGGTTCGAGGACTTGATGCACAGAAGGCGAATATCATGGCGGCCAAAGCGGTAGCAAGAATTTTACGGACGTCTCTCGGGCCGAAAGGGATGGACAAAATGCTGCAGAGCGGCGATGGCGATGTCACCATCACCAACGACGGTGCTACCATCTTGGAGCAAATGGAAGTCGAGAACCAAATCGGGAAGTTGATGGTGGAGCTCTCCCGAAGTCAGGATTATGAAATCGGTGACGGGACGACGGGTGTGGTCGTGTTGGCTGGTGCTTTACTGGAGCAGGCGGAAGTGCTTCTAGAGCGGGGCATCCATCCCATCCGTGTGGCTGAAGGGTACGAGATGGCGTCCAAGCTTGCAGTTGAGCACCTCTCTAAGATCGCCCACAAATTCAATTTCAGCCCTTCTGATATTGAGCCTCTCGTGCAGACTTGCATGACTACTCTCTCGTCCAAGATTGTAGGACGTTGCAAACGTGCGCTTGCAGAAATTGCTGTGAAGGCTGTTCTTGCAGTAGCGGATCTTGAGCGAAAGGATGTTAATCTTGACTTGATCAAAGTGGAAGGGAAAGTCGGGGGGAAGCTTGAAGATACAGAGCTTGTATATGGCATTGTGGTCGACAAAGATATGAGCCATCCTCAGATGCCCAAGGAGATCAAGAATGCAAAAATTGCTATTCTGACTTGCCCGTTTGAACCTCCCAAGCCCAAGACCAAGCATAAGGTTGACATCGACTCAGTTGAGAAGTTTGAAGCTCTTCGGGAGGCAGAGAAAACCTACTTTGATGAGATGGTTAAGCAGTGTAAGGATGCTGGAGCAACCCTGGTCATCTGTCAATGGGGCTTTGATGATGAGGCCAATCACTTGCTCATGCACCGGGGGTTGCCGGCTGTGCGGTGGGTGGGTGGAGTGGAGCTCGAGCTCATTGCGATTGCAACAGGTGGTCGCATCGTCCCAAGATTCCAGGAACTTACACCAGACAAGCTGGGAAAGGCTGGTTTAGTGAGGGAGAAAGCCTTCGGAACAACAAAGGATCGGATGCTCTACATTGAGCAGTGTGCAAATTCCAGAGCGGTTACCATTTTCATTCGTGGCGGAAACAAGATGATGATTGAGGAGACAAAGCGGAGTCTGCATGATGCATTATGTGTGGCGCGCAACTTGATCCGGGATAATTCTATTGTCTATGGAGGTGGGTCTGCAGAGATTTCTTGCTCTATGGCTGTAGAGGCAGCTGCTGACAAGATTCCTGGGGTGGAGCAGTATGCAATGCGAGCCTTTGCAGATGCACTGGACATGGTTCCAATGGCTTTGGCAGAGAATAGTGGGCTGCAGCCCATCAATACATTAACAGCAGTCAAAGCCCAGCAATACAAGGAACAGAATCCTCACTTAGGCATTGATTGCAATGATGTGGGCACAAATAACATGAGAGAGCAAAATGTGTTTGAAACCCTGATAGGGAAGAAGCAGCAAATGCTTCTTGCAACACAAGTGGTGAAAATGATTCTGAAGATTGATGATGTTATCACTCCTGCTGCATATTAGCCACTCTCTGGTGAGCTCTAAATGTAATTGCTGTCAAGACATCTACCCTAACCTGAGAGACCCCAATTGCAGTTGTCCTTTACACTTAATGCAGATATTGTAGCTTCTGGAGTATGGGATGGGTTTTTGTGCAGAGTATTTGAACTTGGGTCATTTCCTGCAAACTAGCAGCTTAATGCAACAGGAGTGGATGCTATAAATGCTTGTGATTCCTGTAGTTCTGGTCAATTGTTTGGTAAGACTATCAGTCATCATTTGCTCACATTCCTGTGTGCAGTGAAGAGTTTTTTGAGGTATAGGCTAAGGAATTTTCCAATGCTAATGACTGGCTCTACAGGCATCAGACTGACAGACTTTGAACTCGATACCTTTTGTATGTCAAAGTTGATGCAGGCTTCCATCTAATGCTTGATTAGGAGTGTACTCTGTCCATGCTCGAGCAATACTATTTTTGGTAGAGTGCAGATCGCTGTCAATTGTCTAGAATCCAGAAAACCACAAAATCAAACCTCAAAAGAACAGGTGCATATTGACATTGTGTGAGGCTTTTGGCCAGAATGGAGAAGATGATTTACTTTGATGTGTCATCTCTACTTGTATTCCTTCTGAAAAGTGCAGGAGCTTTAATCAGATGTTAGGGTTTGTGTCCTTGAACAGCCACGGCAGATTTCAGTAATGCAATTTTTTTACAACATATCAGGTGCTGAATTGATTGGTTCTGCCTGCTTGGTTTGGCAGATTAATTGAGACTAGAACTGTTGCTTAGAGTTGCTTTGTGCAGTTTGAAAGACATGCTCATGAGCATTGTGATGGTTTTGAACATGGTAATGTCAATCCAGAAGGGATATAATGTCAAATATCATGTCAATCCAGAAGGGATATAATGTCAAATATCATAAAGGACTGCCTGCAATGCCCACTTTTCCAGGCAGTGTAAAATTGACAGGCATATTCCCTTTTAGATCTTAAGTTCTGGTTCTGCAATGCAAATGTTGCAGTGCAAAACATGTGTTTCAGATTGTGTCAATTGCTTCAGCTAGACTAGAAACAAAATGAAGTCCAGCATGTTATGCTGCATGTAAAAAACTAGTGGAATTGGCATAGACTGAAAAGGAGCCAACAAAGATACTGAAATGTTGAATTTATGTGTAGTGTCTCCAAATAATTTCAACTTTTCAGCAATTTGGGTTTGATTCTCTTCCACTCTGCAGAGATTTTGCAAGTGCATGCATGCATAAGTTTCTTGCCAAAATGGCACAAAAACTTAAATCTGTGAAAGCTTTAAAAAAACCAGTGACAAGTTGCCCATGAACCTATCTTCCAAGAGAAAACTTCATTTAATCTGCCAGGTCACATCTGACCAGGCATGAATTTATATCAACCATTCACAAAATTACTCACACTGGAGCCAATTCCTGGAGGTAGACCGCTGACACGTCAATTTCTGATTCTTCTAGAGCAGGGCAGTCCAGGTGCAGTCGCCTACAAGTTGCAACCTCTACACATAACTTCTGTTAAGACAGTTTCAAGCTTCTGACTGGCCCTCCCCTTGTCTCTCACAATGCAGAACTTCTCCCTCTCTTTTTTAGTCCATCTACAAGAAGGTTACAAAACTTTTTGTCCATCAACAAGAAGGCTATGGAACTTTTGATCCAGTTATAAGAAGATTATGAAACTCTTTATCTGCACACATGAAGGTAATCAACTATGCTGGATAGCATTTATGGAGAAGGGGGCTACCAATGAATAGCATGTCCCGTGTTATTCATTTGCCATTGCCATGGCTCAGCAATTACTGGGGACAGGCTACCCATTGTTAGCCCCTCTCCATAAATGCTGTCTAGTCTGTAACCAGTTTACCCTTTTCCTTGTTTATCACATATCCTTGCAATGTCAACAAACTTCTACCATATCTACACAAAAGCTTCTAACAAATTGCGCTTTCAGTAGTTGGGGATAGGCAGCTAGAGTACAAGCTAGGCTGAACATCATCTTTTCATGCTAAAAGAAGAGGAGGAACTAAAGCAGAAGCCCCTTACTTACTTATATCCAAAAGGAATTCATATCTATGAGATCCACTCAATTTGAAGGTAAGATGTTCACTGCAACAAAACAAAAAACGGTTTTTCCTATGGCAGTAAGCCTCCCTCATGACACAGGTGAAGTAGACTTGGTGGTTTCAAACATTTCAATGTAAAATATGTGTTATTGATCAATGTTGATCCAATATTGACTTTTGAAAACACCAGCCCAGTCCTCATATTATGGCCAAGACTGATTCTTGGCTAGTATGAAGCATGTATATTCCTGGATATAAAATTGGTACAAAATTGGAACAAGGCTGATATTATCTCACATCCCTACCAGGCAGGTACTGGTACAAGGCTAGAATTGCCTCAAGTCATACCAGTCTGGTAGGGTCTAGGGTCCATTGATAGCAAATCAGTAGTGTACTAGACTATATACCATGCACAAGCCAATATACCAGACCAACATTTGCATTTACCATGGTTTGACATAGGCTCAAGTTGAGCATTGGCAAAAAGTGTAAGACCTCAACACTCACTAGCATCAATTCTCCCATTGTACCAGCTGTGTCCACACCTGGAAATTCATACAAAATGTCTGTGTAACATAGCTCAACTAATATGATCAAATTGGGTTAGTTGCATCCCCAGAGGTGTCAGGTGTTGGAGGTAAACAATGTCACCATCCCAGGCTTCGATTGAATATGTGAACCTTCCTGGCATAAGGCTGCCAGTTTGACAACAAGGCTACAACTTCGCTAAAAACATTTGAGCTCCCAATATGCATATCAGAGTATGTGGAGCCTGTCATTTCCAGAAGATGCGCATCATGGCACATGTATGCTTCAATCAGATCATGGATCTTGTGCACTGTGATTCATTTGCAAAATGCCTTACCAAATGTTCAAGCAAACAACTATAGTGGTGGCATGTTTGGCAACTTTAGAGGAAGGAAATACAGAAGTCCAATTGGAGAATGCACTCCTGCTGCCATCTGATTCATTGAATTTTTTTAACTTGCAGGTGCTTTCATGCATAAATTCCAATCATGAAGGGCAGAGTTATCTCATAATGAGACAGCAAGAGCATGCAAAAGCGATAGGTTGAACAAAGTGAGTGTTAAGCTGTTTGAAAAATGGACTATTAGCAATAGTCCAACTCCATCGTTCAGTCCAATTATGAGGGTGGAACTGAGCCCAAACAGCTTATACAAAAGCTGTGTGAGATAAAACATACAAATTAAGCCCTTAGCAGTTTTATTTAGTGTTGTTGCAAGACCCATTACCTGGTGAAATTTGACCCATGCAAGACGGCCTATATGAAGGCACCTTACACATATGCCTCTTAGGGCATGTTAAGTGGACAAGGCAAGTCTGTACACAGTAAAGCACCTCTGTATTGGGCCCACTTCAGGCTTTCTGTCCAATAGGCCCTGCACAATTGTACAGGACCCAACATGTGCTTTGCACTGCAGTAAGGCCCTGACAGCTAGACCTTACCCTGCTTGTCATACTTAAGGGCATTGGAAGGCATGACAAAAAATACTGACCAGTTCTGGCCATGTCAATATAACAAAAGAGAGATAGACATTGCTCCAATAAGGCTAAACCTTGGTCTCTTGCCAAAAACCCGCGAACATAATTTTACAATCCAGAAGCAACATGAAGACTCAGTTATTCATGGCGTGGTAGGCAGGCACTAAGAAGGCAGGGGGTAATTTAAAAAAGTATTCAATAGCATCCTCATTCAAGCTGCATAAAAAAAGTCATGGAAAAAGACCCCATGGCAATCCCAAAAGGACCATAAAAGAGCTGCAAAGATGTGGCAAAGGAACAAAAGAAACAAGTCACAACAAGCATCAAGTACTCATCATCAGAGAAGAAACAGTTGTTTTCAACTTCTAAGTGTCCGACAACACACACACAAACAAATCAATGTGATTTTATCTAGTTGCACTGAGCAGTGAGTACAATAGTAGAAGGGCTGTGGAATTGGCACCCTGGGCCTCTATATACAAGATCCTATCACATAAGTGGCTCAATTGCAGTTGTCCAGAAACTGCAGCTTCACTGCAAATACACCTAATTATCTGTACCTCCTTCAATACCTCATGCTAAGTTACTATCATACAGTCCTGAGTTATGAACATATAGATCACAAAATAGAGTGCAGAAATCCACAAGTCCGTGGAAAAGAACTGTATCCAGACTCTAGACACACTATCATTTGGTCGTCAGCCGTGAACAAATGGATCACAAAAAATAGGTCACAGAAATCCACAAGTCCATGGAAAGGAAGAAGAACTGTGTCCAGACACACTATCATATGGACCCTGAGCTGTGAACAAAGACATCACAAATTAGATCACAGAAATCCACAAGTCATTTTCTCAAGAACTTCCTCACATGTAGCCCTCCTCATCCATGAAGCACTCCGCAAATTCTCTCTCCAGTGTGTCTTCAAGCCAGGTCTCCGCCTGAGACAAGAGAGACGGACTGGTTCTGACCATAAGAAGGCAAAACTCCCGCTCGTTTAGAGCTCCATCGCCATCAATGTCGCCCTCCTTGATCATAGCCCGAAGATCGTCGTCAGTCATGCCTTCAAGACCTAACCCCTTCGCATTCTTCTTCAAACTTGCCAATGTGATCTTGTAGATATCAGGGTCAGCAACGAAGCGAAACCCGTTGCAGAGCTCCATGATGAATTCTTCTTCTTTCAGTCTCTGGGCCATGATCGGCAAGAAGTCGTGGAATACTTCTGTTGTCTGCATATTATTGTCGCAGCACTCTCTTCCCACCATTTTATTTTCTCTTAATGCTGCTTCGAGGTTTGTAAAAAGGCGCACACACACACACACACACTCTCTCTCTCTCTCTCTCTCTCTCTCTCTTCAACCCTCACCGGATCCCTCTCTTCAAGACAGTCAGAACCCCACAAGCAGAGAAATGCCGGAGAGAGAGGCGCACGACTCCTCCTTCTTCATGTCGACGACACACAGCCGTCATGGGCACGTAGCCGACCGAAGAAGAAGAAGTAGCACAGAAAAAGAGCAAACCGCACCGTCAGCACCAACAGAACTCAAATGCAAGCAATCGTAAACAAGCAAGAAATGTCCTGAAATGATTACCATACACAATTCTCTCAATTTCCCAGAAAAAGTTGTCATCAGACTCGAGAATCTAAAGGTGAAATGGCACAGAGAGAGATAGAGAGATGAGTGGCCGACTGAAGCAAGCTCGCTGCTGCTGCTGCTGAAGAGGTGCGTAGCTTCGTTGCAAAATCTCATGCGTTAGTGAATCATTTCCCGTTTGTATTTCTCTTTCTTTGCCTGCCACCCTAAAACCCTAAACCCTAAACCCACACAAGTACTGGGTAAGTGAGTGAGTGTTGTTGTTTCCCTTTGTACCAACTTTTGTTTCCTGTTCGGCAGCTCCGTCCAAAACGGCGGACAAAAAGCTTACGTCCGTCCAAAACCGGGGGAACAATCAAGCTTTTGTCCACAGATGAGCGTGCTCCGTCGTTGCGGCCCTACGATATTGGTAGATAGCAGACGGAGACCGGGAACGGGCCTCATGGAACTGCGTTGCCGTTTCCTATTGGCCGACTGCGGCGCAGGGACCCAATGCCTGCCCTGGCGAAACCACGTTGGTGTTTCCTATTGGTCGACTGCGACGCACTGCGCCAGAGCCAGGTAGTCTGGGGACCCGGCCCGTGGAGCGCACGTCCGCCTCGGGCAGCCTTGCTTGGCAAGCTCCGACACTAAAATTATACAATTTTGTAAAAATATTGTAATTTTCCACAATTTTTATTTTGATTTTCCCAAAGACCACGATTTTGTGAAGGAAACTAAAGAATCTTTTGAGAATATTCTATTATCGGCAAATAATCTTCGAGATTTATTAATTATTTGTACCAGTCAGTGTGTTTTTATAATAATAATAATAATAATTTGTGATGTACCTGGTGTTGCAATCGTCATAAGCTGATGTAGCCAAATATGGCTATTATAAATATGAAATGAAAAAATTAGACATTTTTATATACTTCTGGGCTACCTAGTTGAACCATGCATAGAAGAAATCTGGCAATTTTAAGGAAAATTTTAATCAATTTTGGCGATTATTTATTCAAAAACTCATTGGATTTGTGACCTAAAACTTCCAAAAATTTGCAAAATGAGAACTTTTGCACACCAAAAGGGCTGCCTGGTGGTACCAGTGTTTTATTTTTTCAATTTTGTGATGTATATAGCTGAGGTGCCAATCATCTGTAAGCGAATTTAGCCAAATTCGACTATTAGCAAAATATGAAAGGAAAAAACTAAAAACCTCATTAAATATTTTTGGCTACAAACTTAAAACCCAAGTAGAGAAGTCTGGCAAATTTTTAAGATTTTTTGAATTTGCAACAGAAAATTCCCAAATTTTCACAATAGTGCGAAAATACTGCACATTCTCCACATGTAAGCTGCTTACAATTTCATCAAGTTTGATAGTCACCAGATTTCCATTGCCTGTTTTCAGCAGAGCTCAATTCAGCTCAGTTTTTTTTAATTTTTTTAATAAATTCAATAAATTTATAAATAAATTATAATTATTATAATTATTATAATTATACTAAATTAAAATTATTATAATTATAATAAATTTATTAATTAAAAATTATCATATTGAAAATTTGGAACATTTTAAACAAAAAATTAGCAAAATTAGTCGAATTTACACTAGGAAAAGAGGTTCCAAAATTTTCTCAATTTCTTTGGATCAAAAAATTGCCAAAATTCCACAGAAAAAGACACACTGATTCAGCTATTCACCAGCTACATGTAAATAGCCCAAGGCCTCAGATGATGACAATCTGAATCCCAATAGTTTAAACTCTTATGACTTGTAAATGATTTGGAATGGAAGTCGAATTGCGGTTTGCAATTTTTATTTAGTTCATGGAACCCTAAACCATAGAAACCAACCACCTACAGTAATACCTTGGCAACTTCAACATGTGTCTTATGAATAATTTATTTATTTTTATTTTTTTCATTCAACAAATGGAATATTCCCGAAGATTCGATATTTTCCTTGACAAAAACTTTTCTATGAAATTTTTTCTTTGAAAATTTCAACATTTCCAAAAATATGGTATTATAGTGTGTAAGAAGTATTATATTCAAAAGTGTTAGTGTCAAAGTGTAGAATTGTCTTTTTGAAAGTTTTTGAATGTCTAAGTTGTTGAAAATGTAAAAACTTTTACAACAATACAAGATGCAACAAGATATTTTAGCATAAAATGTTCATGTTATAAAAATGTTTTCTATGAATTTAGTTTTTTGAACATTTCAACATTTTCCAAAAATATGATATCATGGTGTTGAAGCTATTGAAAAGTGTCAATGTCAAAGTGCAATTGTGTCTTTTTGAAAGTCTTTGAGTGTTTAAGTTGTTGAAATTATAAAAACTTTTACAACAATAAAAGATACAACAAGATACTTTAGCATTAAATGTTCATATTATAAAACTAATTCAAAAGTAAACAAGCAACAAAATATAAGCTTCAATTTTGTACAAATGTATGTGACAAAAATATGCAACATAGTTGTACAAAGAAATAAATATATGTATCTATATGGTGGGAATATGAAATTTGAACTAGTTATTATGCTATGCATTTGCAATCTCCATCAACCCTAATTATTGTCTAATATTTTTCATCACTTCTAATCACTCAGCGATTAATGGAAATTTATCAAACAATGTAGCTAAAACATAAAATTTAGTGTTACCATTTATTCTTGGTAATCTTTGGCAATAATTAATCATCTTCAGCAAGCTACGTTTGTAAGAAAGAAAAAGAATTGAATCACTTGCTTCAATTAGTACATACCTTTCAATAATTTGCATACTTTTCCCTTCTTTTCCAAGCTCAATAGACTTTTTAGGTTGATAAATTTCTTCCTTCAACTCCCCATGCATCAAATTACATGAACTCTACGTCTTTAGTTGTAGTTATTGACAAGATAGTCTAGACTCCATATGCTAGTGAACTATGTACACAATCAACTCCATAGACTCATGAACAACCCTTTGCTACCACCTTGGCCTTGTACATCTTTACAATTTTGTCTATCTTGGGTTTAACTTTGAATACCCACTTACATTTTATTATGTTATTCCCTAAAAGGAGAGTCACAAGCTTCCTGGTTTAGTTTGCATGTAATCATTTTATTTTCTCTTGCATAACCTTTTCTCATTTCTATTTATCAATTGACAACATGGTAGTTTCATATGTTTGAAGTTCATTTGGTAGCCCCATCAACTCCATCAAACTAACAAAGGCTAAATGATCATTCTCACAATTATCAAATAAAATTGGTGGTTGTCTAGTTCACCCCACATGAACTCCTTCTTGAGGAATGTTCATGTCATTGGAAAGATCAATCTTTGAATCACTTGCTTGATTAATGACTGCATGTTGCAATGTGTTTTGCTCTTGCATGCAAACAACATGTCTTCAAGTGCATTATCAAGACTAGTTGCATTCCCATTTTTGGAAATTCAATTTTAGTTCTCACTTTATTCTCTTTCTAAGTTAGACTTTGGATCCTTTCAAGTTCATGTATGTTAGCATTGGTTCCTTCTATCACAACAAACTTTAGTTGTACTATTAACATCTAATACCTTGTTGGACAAGACATCTCTATTGATGTTTTTCTATCTACAATATTCCAAAGAAGGTAAGCCTAAGTGACTCAATACTATAACCTACATATATACATCTAATGTTCTTTGAAGCCAACTTTACTTTAGTTCTTTTGGTACATGAGCATAAACAATGTTACCAAATACTTTTACATGATTCAATTAGTTAGGCTTCACATCACATTAGGCTTCTAAGGGTGTTAAATTGCCTTCTAGGACTTTGTTTGTCTTTTTTAAAATGTAGATGACAATATGGGCAACCTCACCTCATAATCTAATGCTCAATGTTTTGGATAAGATCATGCATCCTATTCCTTTCACAATTGTTTTATTGTCTTTCTCTATAACATCAATTTTCTCAAGTGTATACACAATTGCAAGGTCTTGATGAATGCCTTTCTTTGAGGAAATTATTAGACTTTCCCAAAATAAATTCTCCCCTTTTATCAATTTGCAAAATTTTCAGCTCATTTGCTTTAAACTCAATGCACAAATGTTCAAAGTGTTGGACTATCTTTTCCTTTGACTTCATGCAATATAAAACTTTATAAAAATTATGATCATTTTTTTGAAGTAAAAAACATTTAGCTTCACCATGTGACTTTATGCTCATGACACATGCATCTACGTGATAGAATTCACCTAGATGCTTAACTTTGATTTTTTTTTCATTTCTTGGAAACAAAGGTTGATGATTTTTTCCAAGAGCACATGGTTGTTTTTGGATCATGAACATGAAGGCATGTCATGAAACTCATGGAGAACGACTCTTAAAGACACATTATAAGAAAGTGCCTCCCAAAAATGAATCTAAAGACTCCCTAAAAATTGTGCATATTTATAAGTTGTTCAGGGCATATCACTTTAATTTGTGGGGCGATCATATTGTAATAAATATATATATATATATATATATATATATATATATAAATGTTTGCTATCCCCAATAAAATATAACAAGAAAGAATTATCATTGTTTAAACATGTAAAATACAAAATCAATCAACCTAAATTAGGATTCATTTTGATCCATCCCAACGTAAGAATTTGTGCATTCCATTGTTAGACCCAAAGACCTACAAAGGCATGAATATGTTTGAAGGATTGATATCCTTTACAGGGATACAATTTGTGATGAATGCCCAATGAATTTATGATGATTCACAATAACAAATTAAGTCAACTACATTGCATTTTTAATTATTGTTTGTTTTGTGTAAGTAACAAATCAAGGTTTTTATTGAAAAATGATATGTCATTGATACATCCCAAAGCTACTCTTAGTTGGACCTAGTGGTGAGGAGAATTGATGTTGGCATGGTTTAAGTTTTATACAAGGATGAAAATTTCTTCATGTATGAAAAATCCTCATGGAACTCCATTCTTTTTAGGTATGTATGAAGTAGTTATTCAATCTTGTAGTGCCATATTCCTTATGAAATTGGTTAAAGAACTTATTGTTATAAACCACACACCATCGCATTGAATGATTTTAATATTTTTCATTTTGATACTTCATTGAAACTTTGAAGCAACTTATGAAGAACTCCAAACTTATCTTCGTTTAAAGAAATGATTTCAAGGAAAAAAAGTACTTCATTTTTTTCTTGATATTCAATTAGTACAAGACCACACAAATCCATATGTACCCATTTTGAAAGTTCTATTTGTGAAAGAACCTCCATCTATTGGGAATGGATTACGATGATGTTTTCTTACATCCATCACAACAATTCAAGGCATGATCTATATTGGATCCATGCCCTTGACAAGATTAATAGTTGACATGATTATCCAGCAATGCATCAAAATAGATCCAAGTCTAAGATGCCATGCTCTTCCAGTATGTTTTAAAACTTTGAGCAGGCCCACAACTTATATAACCTTCCATTGCAAATAGCTTTGACAATGACCTTATTTGAATGAATCAATCTCAACCAACAATGAATGATTTCAATGGTTTCAAACTTAAATTTTGAATGACTAATTTGTGGTTCGTTTCTTTATTCCCAAATTGATGCAACGTGAGCATCAATAGTAGAAAAGCAAACAACAATGATGAGATGTTCAAAGGCATCTATCTTCTCAACCATTACCATGGCCTTTAGTGCAGTCATTGTGAGATGTGGCAAATAGAGAAAATTGTTCAAAAGGAGGTGCATTACATGCTACAAAGGATATGAAAATTCATCACAAAAGAACTTCAAGATATTTAAAAGAATTAGTGCCCAACAAGGCTAGAGAACGTATGGATGAAAGGCAACCCAAGCATAAAAAGGGTAAGATTCGAATAAACATGATCTCATTATTTGAAACAAGGCCAATGACTTGGGAATTCGACACTTGAGTGAACTTCTCTTAGGCTTCCCCAATGCTTTCTATTTACAACCTTTTCATCCACAATCAAGCACCTCATGGTTTGGGTAGCACTGCCCTTGTGCAGTCGTAAGTTCATGCTCTATCAGTCACTCCTTGCAACCTTTGCTTAAAGACCATGACATTTCTCCACTTCATAAAATCATCTATTGTACTCAATGCATAGAAAATAAAGAATTCCTTCTGGAGACTCAAATAAGAAAGATGAGAAAATTCTCACGTACCGAGCATTTGTTAAAGTGGAAAAGGCATTACATCTCCTAGAGCCAAAAAAAAGTTGGTTCATGTGTTGTGCAAATGAGGTTGATGTGTCCAAATGGCAGGTATGCCCATACCAGTTTTGTTCAAACACTCATTGCTCATTCAAGGCTTTATTTAAGGCCAAGCGACATTTAGTTCAAACAAAACTCATTGCTTATTAAAAGCAACATGTAGCTAAAACCAGGTTTTGACTGTGTACAAGATAATGTCAATAATGTCGGACTAGAGGTGAAAATTTCAGAGTTGCATTGTGACTGTCATAAAGCTTCCAAGTTCATAATGAACATATGGGTTATTCTGGGCTGTGTCTAGAGGGAGCTTTTGACAAGGCTCAGGACTGAGTTATCAAGAGAAAGACACATGGATGGAGTGCTGGCCCACACACATAGATGCAAGATCTCATGATGGAGCTTAAACTCATAAATCATTGTAGAATTGTGTCCCTTTCTTCCCCTGTACCATAGTCCTGGCTCACACAGAGCCTCTCTGTGTCAATACACTTTCTTTGCTAGAGTTGGTAGGGGTACTCCAATTCCTACCCAACTCTTTTTGTGCAGTAAGCTTCTCTCGATCAATACCTCATCAGTGCCACAGGGAAATCCATGCTACATAGATTTGTTAATGTAGACTGAGATTTCACATGCCTAGGTGTAGAGACACCTGTCTGAAACCTCAAAAGATATGAACATATATATCCACAAGACTGCAGAGGAACTCACAATAACACTATGAATGAAAACTGCTATCAGTTCCAACAAACCAAATAAACAAGACAACTAAATGCGGTCAAAAACTTCTGAGGGCCAACCACTTAGTATCCATCCATCACCTTCATGAAAATGACCAAATGCCCTTTACTCCCCACTGGAATTATCAGCTCCTGACAGTGGCTGTTGACAAGTATATTGTAACATTGCTCCAAATGTTGAGCAAACAATTGTACAAGAATTTGTGTCCTGATTTCTAACACAATTCCAAGAAGCAACAGGCAGATTTAGAGGTGGGTTATTGAGGACGTCATATGCACCTCGAACTGTAAGTTCAGAAATCCATGGGTATTGATTTTCTTGATTCCCATCAGGTGGATCAGCTCCCCCAATATCCTCCATGATACTTGACTGTGCCAGTTCCACATAAGTAAACTCTAAAGCTCTGATGGGGATGATAGTGGAGGTTCCTCTTTTCATGGTCTAGCAGTTGGCTATTTGGTTTCTGTACACCACCTTACCAAAGTTTAGAACTCCTCTAAACACTCTAAATTGTAAATCCTATCTATTAAACTCTTTGTGATCCGATATTTGACATCAATCAATCAGTGACATACGTTGGATGTGAAGTGCTACTACCTTCAGCTGTCTTGCCAATTTTGCACATATCATGCATCCCAACTGAAAGAATGACACCTGCTTGGAACAATGAAGCATTGTCAGAAATTGTAAAGATGGACTGACTTGAAACTGATACTCAAAACACAGACTTTGACAAAAACATCGGTACGCTTGACAAACCTTTAGGCCTTTAGGGAAAACAGTAAACATGGTACCATCTTATCTGAAGCCCACCTAGAACCACCATGGAATGATAAAATTTGTAAATAAGGGTTCTGTGGATACAGAGAATAGGGCTGCTCATTTCTTACCCAAAGTTCCAGAGAGTCCGTATTTTGTAAAATAGCCTCATCAGAGCTAAGAGCAAAATAGACATGAAGAAGGGCATACCAGCTGCTGCCTTACCCAGAGACATGTGTTGAGGAACTGTGACCAAATGAGCATTTGTTGTCTTGTATCTGAATTCAGGAAAGCAGGCCACAAAAATTAGAGGCACACATTCATAGGTCCAGAGCAGCAGAAAAGGAACCCTGAAGTCTTGAAGAAACATCAAACTCAACACAAATTCACATTCTACATGGCTGCAGAGCTTAGTCTTGTCAAACAAAAATAATGTAGAGGTGGTTCTTTACACCAGATCCCACAAAGGGAAGAAAAGATTCCTCCTGAGCTCAAACAACACCAATCCTGAGAGAATCCATGAAGCAGACACAGGTCTCAGACTCATTTGTTTATCCAACCTCTGGTGAGGCTGTGTTAAGGGTTGAAATGGCCTACTCCCTTTTGCGGAAGATTAATGCCATTCTTTTCCATTTCACACCAGATTGATGCTTTGCATACCTGCCAAAGTCAGACTCCTTAGTGCAGAGCCCAATGACTGAAGCGATTGTGCTCCATATGGTGACAGGAACACTCCACCCACAAGCTACTAGTGCATATTGCAGTACACTATATCTCAATACATCTTTCCAGACACAGTAGTTCCAGGTCGCACACTGTTGGCAACAAAAGGCACCAGCCTCTTATAGTCTCGTTTCCTTCCTGAACCATATGTGTCAAGAACACGACCAAGAGCAAGCTGTGTATTTTGCAGTGCAGTCTCCCTGCCACAATCAGCTTGCCAAGTCAGTGAAATAGGGAAAATGATCCTACAGCATTTGCTAATTACTGCAATGATTGATATTCATTTACATCCATCATGGCTTTTAGACCCAATCTAAAGAAAAATAAGAGACAGAAAGTCCAGCCTGCTCTCAGAATGCTGTGCCGAATACTTACATTATGAATAAGAAAAAAAAGAGTGTGTACCTGGATGGGAGGACATCAGCAGTAGCAACAGGGCTATTTCCAGCAGCAGATGGAAGAGGCCCGCCAGAACCAACCCATGAATGTTGAAGTGGGCCACTGCCACTTCTTGACTTAAAAGAGCTTTGTGAAACAAGAGCTGATGCAGGTCTTTGTGGACTATTAATATGCTCATCATCAGGGCGGCGGTATGTTGCTGGTGCACTAACAGTTCCCCCATTCTCTTGTGGCCAGATGGTGGGAACTGACTCCACCTGGCTGTTAACAGTGCTGCAGCTCTGTAGTACTGCCTCCAACACATTCAAGGCCTCCCCACAGAGTGGACTCTCCACCAGTTGTGAGACAGCAGCATACACCTGCCACAGTAAAGATTCAATTATAGTGACTTGACCACCCTCACAAAAGAATTCATGGTGGCAGTCTTGAGTAAGAACATGCTAACTTGTGAATAACTTGCTAAGGACCAAACTAATTCCAGTAAAATGTGACACACAATATGGCAACAAAAAAAGTTCACATGCAAGGACTGGCAAGGTTTTTGATTATTTTGGGAACTAATGAGCAGTTACCATCAGCTGCCATCCCTGATCTCTTTGTTACTGGAACAAATATATGCTTTAAGGTAGCCATGTACCCTACCTGTGGGCTCTTGGCACTATCCATGGGTGTGTGCTGCAGAAGAGCCCGAAGCATAAGTAGAATCACACGTTGATACTCAACAGGCCCTTTCTCCAGCAGGCGAAGTAAATGACCAAATGCTAAGGCTGAATGCCGGGGGAACCACTCTACACACAACAGTGGTGCTATGTGGTCCAACAGATCCTCCATGGTGGATTTCCAGCCTTCAGCATATGCTAAGAAGACACTTGCTAAATCATCCAGCATCTTTGCTGCACACCACTGTGAAATATTTGCTGCAACAGACCGAGCTTTTTGCAATTGCTGCTGTAGTGGTGAGGAGTAGATGCCCCCAGAATTCTCTCCTTTCCACAATTGCAGGCACAGCCATGGCAGCAACCCAACAATGTGCATCAACAAACGGGTATCTGAGTCTCCAAAGATTCTGTCACAAGAATGCAAAGTGATTCGAGAAAGAACTTCAATTGCTGAAGCATGACTGACTGTTGACATCAGGCCCTTGAGCACTAGGGGTTGTACACCATCAAATATGGGTGCTTTCTCCCCATCACTACTTTCTTCTCTTGTTGAGTCAAAAGCCTTAGTATCAAACCCTTGCCTTGCAAGAGATTCAAATGTTTTACCAGCAATAAAGTCAAATCCTTTGGAATCCAAATGCCCTAGGTCTCGATCCTCTTGCTCATTATCAAATTCACTACGTGGCATACTTGATAGCAACACATTCTCTGCTGTTTGGTCATCAAAGGAAAGTCGATCAATGACTCTAGCAAAGAGCTCCAACACCTGGGTGTAGACGTGCACAAAGTCTGTATGCAGCATGGCTACACAGCCCCAAAAGACCTGGGGATACAATATCACTTTCTCGGGTTCCATAATCTCAACCATCACCTGCAACTCGCAAATAAAACTTCCCATCAGAGAAAGCTATCTTTATATCTAGAACCTAACTCATGATTTGTCTACCTGATACAAACAGCTTGAGTACACAAACATAAGTAGGGGATAATGCACCTGGAGTGTGAGCAAGATCTCCATCACAAATCCCAATACTGGTTGTGTGGGATTGCTAAAGCACCGATGAAGGCATCGGAGCAGAGACACACAGGTGTCACTGGTCACACTAGGGCGGAGTGCCCTGTATATTTGATGTGATCTGCACGCAATGTGACGGGTTGTACACTCCATCGCCCATTTCAGGGCCTCTTCTCCCCACTTTTCCCGCAGATCTCCCTGCAAAGACAATGGACGTTGACATAAGCAATGTCAAGAACCAAATTAATTTCTTCTTGACTAGAACACAGGGTACAAAGACTACTTCTTGCAGCCATAACATGAATCCAAGGTATTGCCATTGGCATTGCATGGACACTTCTATCCATTGAATACAATACTGGGGTGTGCCAAGTCTCTAGGGCAAGAACATCAAGCACAAGCTACATGTTCACAGACCTGGAAGAAGATGGCATCCACCACACTCAAGACCAATGCTGATAAGAGAGAAGCACTTGACAGCTCTGTGCAGGTTAGGCTCATGTCTTCATTTTCCCACATCATGCTGCTCTTCTTTGACTGAACATACTTAATAAGACTAACAACTTGTTGTTTATATTCACCATCACCATGGTCCCCAGCATCATACAGTTCCAGGTGGCGACCTGCGAGAGAGTAAAGCAAATTAACGAGCAACTGCTGGCAGTGCTCCAAAACAATATCTTCTGAGCTGTCCATTGACACAAAAGTTACATGGAAGAGCAAAGGAAGGTGGCCCCGAAAATCTTCATCATTTTCATATGCAATCTCAGCAAGAAGAATCAGGGCAATGTCAGCGCGTGAGAGCCAATGGTGGTGGCCTTGCAAGGTCGACTGCAAATCTCCAGCACTTGCAGCAGGGACACTGGAGCGCATGTCCTCAACTGAATTAGGGGTATCAACAAAGTAGTCACCACTATCCCGTGAGAGGTGCCGACTCTTAAGGCTCCCTGTAGAGGTTCGAACACCCATAAGGGGGCCTGAAAGAGTCATCAAAGGTCCAGAACCTGTAAAAAGTTGGCCAGATCGCCCTGTATGAATAGGGTATAGGGGATCTGCCATTTGATTCAATGGCCCTGACGTGCTGCGCCCTGTGGCAGTGCGCCAGCTCAGGTTACCACTCACATTCCGAATAGCACCATCCACAGAGCTTCTGACTAGCAAAGGAGACATATGAGGCAGAGGCTCCATGCTTTGCAACGGTCCTTGAGAGAATTCAAGGACTGGTGTACTATTGTCATTATCAAATGGAGCATCTGGTCGCTTCATTTGCTCCGGTGGGTCCTCTAGCATACACTGTGCCAGCTCATACACCAAATGATCGATAGTTTGCTGTGGGGAAATGCGAGCAAGGTAAAGGCTTATGCGTTTTGCTACAGAGAAATATGTGGCAAATGCTCCACTGATCTCACCTGAAGCATTAGAGTCACAATCTTCAATTCCCTTTGTAATCAAGAAATTAAGCACTGGAATAATGTTGCGCCATTTTGTGGCTACTGTGCTCCATAACTTCTCAATCTCATCAGGAAACTGGTCACCATGTCGCCAAGTCACATAATACAGGCTCTTCAACAGACGCTCACTCCAACCAGAGTCCCACAATGTACCAAAATTCAGATTTTCAATCCATGGGGCCATACATGTGAGAACCTGGTGCTGTGCAATGATGTCAACTGCATCCAGTTGTCGTTGCATTATCTCCTCACATAAGAGCTCACTTAATTCAGGGTGCTCCTTGGCAAGCTTTGCTGAGAGCTGGTATTGGAATTGCTGGTATGAGTCTGGAAGGCTTCCCACCACAGCAGCCCTGTAACGCCCTGCACCTTCTCCCTCCTCGGCCCATGCACGAATGGACAAAGTCTCCAGCATTTGCAGAGCATCATCTCGAATTTGTCTTGATTGATCAACTACTTTATACAAAATAAGACTAAGCAGACGCTGAATGTCACACTTTGGAACTTCCTGTCGCATGTAGACTTCAGCTAGAACAGTGAAATAACCATCTGCTATTGATGGATCTGATGAATAGCACTGAAACCAAGACAATCCGAGAATTAAAACACGAAATCGCCTAGTGCACAGAACAATCACAGAAAAAAGAAGAGGGGACAATTCTTTCCTTTTAACAGGTTGGTAGAACTCCAAAGAGAATGCTTTTCAAACTTTGGGGGATCATGGGGATGTGATCTCAGGATCATGTGATACACACACAGAGAGAACTTGCCAAGCTGCAAATTTTTAATTTACAGCTGAAAGATGTCCATATCAACCCAGTCTTGGGTATGGAACCCTCACCTGGTCAATGCATGCAGGGAAAAGGTCCAAATTGCTTTGTAGCAGATTCATGAGGGCAGTCTTGGCAAGAAGCACACGTGATGGGCTTCCACGTTGCCGGTCTCGACCAGCCCCACCTCTAAGTCCCTCTAACACTCCAGTTATCCCAAACTTTGTGTGGACAGATATAGTTCGTGAGTCAGCTGGTGAGAAGCCAACTGGAACCCTCCCTGCTTGATCCAGGAAAAGACCATTGATCCAAGACACAATCCGCCCACTCATTTTACGTGCATTATCATCAAAACAAGGGCCATAAAGAAGTGCTGCCATAGCATTCATGGCCACCCACTGAATGGCATCCACATGCTCATTGATTTCCCGCTCCACTGTCATTTTGTCCATAGAGTCTTTGTTTCGCACACTTTGTGCTGCTTTGTACCGCTCAATCTCTCGACGGTAATCACTTCCCCCATCTTGGCTCCATGGACTAGTTGTGTCTTCACACCATGATGACAAAAGATCAAACAATCGCTTGCGTGTGCGCAGATCAAACCTGAACCAAACGCGTACAGTGATACAAAACCTGGTAAAACATCGCTTGAGAAAGTTTCACCAAGAAGACCCATCTCTGTTGTACAAAAGATTGAGCTTGTGAACACCAAGCAATCAAAGACAAGATCCCAGACATGACTATAACTCTCAATGATGCTTGAATACTGTTTCAGAGGCCCAGGATAAGTTCTATCAGAAAATTTTCCAATACCTCTCAGAGTGAGCCTTCACCATGTCAACTGCGAGGCACCTTAACACACATGCAAGTGAATAACGTAATGGTTGTATGTCTTGGAAATTTTCAGGAGTGGCAGATGACACCTGGCGTGCAGTTTCCTCAATGAATCGCAGAAAGTGCATACGCAGGACAGGTCGTTGGGTAAGTGTACCCTGCCAGACATTCTCACCCACCATTCGATAAACATCTGCTACATGCACCCTGATATCCTCACGACGCAGCTTCTGGCTCTGCAAAAGTAGTTTGAAAGAAAGTAAGAAGCTTTCCCATCAAAAAACCTGTGTCAGTTGTTGAATAGTGATCAAAGTACGTGGACTTTCTTGCATCATGCAAGCATGCAACATAAATCACCAAAGAACAATCTGTTAATAATCAATTTTCACTCTGCAAACATGAGATAAATTGAATGGAGCCACCTTTGCAGGACAGCAGAAACTGGTGTTAGGACACAGCTTGTTGTACAAGAGCACCCAATCAAGGAGCACCATAGACTCCAAAGCAGCTTTAAATAGACTTCTAACTAACCCTACACATTGAACTATCCAGAGAAAAGCAGACACGAAGGAGATCAGTACTAGAACAGGGAATACTGACCTTCCACTTGGGCCTACTCTCCATTTCAGAAGTCAATTCCTCAAGGAAGGTACTGAGTTCGCTCAGCATTAGCTCACAAATATCCAGACTTGAATGTCCCAGAGCCAGTGTTGCTGCATACTGCATCCTCACAAATAAATGTCACAACCTCCATTAAGAAAGATACACGAAAATGGTTTGAATGGAACAAATCAGGACTGTATAGGAAGTGGAAGAATATTTTGGGAATTCTCATATTTAACTCACAACTGCTAAGATGTTCTGTCCTGTTGTGCACTGTGCCATTCAGAAGGGAGAGAGCTTACAATCTGCCCATCATTGCCTGACTTCAGGTAAGGAAAGACAAGGCGGAGTAAATCCTTCACAGACTGGATGCCACCATCACTGCTATCCTCAGGTGGGCATGAGCAAGCAAACATTGAATATATGTGCCACTGGTCTAGCTTGCTGTCACTGTCATTTGATTGTGTTGCCTTACCACCCAGGTCGACAGGTGTTATCTGTGCAAGCCTTGTGATCACTTCCAATCTGCCAAACTCACAACATGCATGTTAGCATCCTCCATGTTCTGTTTTGGGTAGGTCAGCTCATTGTGGCTGAGACCAGTGAGTTTTTTGTGACAAACTTTCACTTATTTTGTGAAATATCATCTAAGAAGAAGTTGGAAAAAGATGTTTTCTCAGCGTAGAATGTGGCTTTGAGTCAAAATTCTTCACCAAAATGAAAAAGAAAAAAACAATGGGTGAGACATGAATTGTTCCTCTAATTTTTATAAAAGATATTCCCCTACCAGTACTCTAAGTCGAACTCCCCAAAAGTATGCACATGCCAGGACAGAAACAGGATTCTCAGTGATTTATCTTATAGAGATTCTCAAACAAAGAGATTCAACAAGCCCACCTGGCTCCCTGTATTGCATTGGGGCAGAGTTCTGCAACATAGTTCACCAGCTCACTCAAGCAACGGGGCCAGCGTCCCTTTTCAGGGCTGTCTAGGACAGACTGGAGAGATACATCAGGTGGTGCTGTATCCCATTCCCGTCGAAGGTCATACCATCGCCCAGAATCCCAATAGCATCGTTGCACAATGTCATCCTGGAAATATACAATGTAAACAATGAGAATATATTTCTCAAATGCCATCCCACACAGTATGTGAAACCCTCAGACTGCATCACAACTTGATTCTTACCCCTGTTTCTTCAAAGACATCAATGACAAATGTGGGTGGCTGCACTGATGCCTCCTTTGTGGAGAATTGAGTGATGTCATTTTGCAGAGCTCGTACACAACGCAAAAGTTCAAGAGCTGTACGTCGAATTTGAACATCCACAGAGCACAGGAAGATGAGGCCAACGGCATCCATGCCAGAGGGGTCGAAGTTGCTACGATCTGAGTCACCTGGACGGAATGTGGTTGATGGTACTGTCCCTGCATTTGACCCTTTGCCTGGCCAGCCCCTGTTATTTTGACTTTCGTACTCAGCACTCTCCTCAGCAATGCAGGCACGCCATGAATGTAGTAACTGGACTAACCGGCCAAGAGATGTGTGTATCAGTAAGGGGAAGTCATCTCGGATTCGCAATATGAAATTGGCCATTCCCCTCATTACAGCAAACCGACTCTGAGGCAAATCCCGCACAGTTCTGAACAGGACTTGAACTGCTTCCTCACGCACACCTGGTTCAATGCTAATTGCATACACAGGAATGATCTCTGTCAACTTTTCAGCTCGCAATTGCTCTGGGATCAAGTGTGGCACACATTTGAGTGCCCACCGAAAAACAAGCCAACCTTGTGACTTTTCTTTTGATGCTGGTTCTGCCATCACAAGCTCTTATCAGATATCCTCACTCCCTGACAATATCAAAAACTAAGGATAAGATATTAGAAAAAGCTAATGAACAGATGGCAAACAAAAGATCCTAAGATACATGCCCAGCAACTTCAGACCTTCAGCTATGGAACCTGAAAACTTGTCAGACCAAACAAAAAGTCCTTATTTCAAACCCCTAAATAAAAATCTGAATCATCTACACTTCTGACATCCAGAAACAGTGTTGTCAATTCCATTCAAACCTGGAATCTGAGTGTTCAAAACTTGATTCTGCATCTATAAATTGATTGGGAAGTGACATATGTTTGACCTATTGAGGTTTTTGATGAAGTGAGCAGGGCATTCCCATAAGTGGCATGGCAGGCCTTGATGATGGATCCCAAGGCTGCTCGGACCTTAGGAATATAGGGGCCAATATCATGCCCTACAAAAGTCATGTCACCACTGAAAGAACCAGTGCTGATGTGTCGACCTTGGTTGGGCAACATTCCAGATGCATATGGCCAGGATGAGGCAGGGGATCCTCGAAGTGACGAAGTGGCAGATGAATGCAAGTCCTCAACTCCAAAGCTATCAGATCCATAGCGATGGTGTGAAGGGTTAGACACAACTGCCAGGAGAGCACGCAAGCCGATAACCTTGGCTTCACTCAGATTCTCAGTACGTAGAAGCTCCAAAATCATGTGGTTCATAGAAAAGTCAAGATTGCTTTCAGCAATTGTGACACAGAAGTCCACAAGCTTGTCATGCTGCACATCTTGAGTGAGAGTTCCTTTTTTCAGACTGGCTAGCAATTGTGAAGTTATACTGTGGAGGCACACCCAGACTCGATTTTTTGGTTGGGTTTCTGCATAGACATTGAGGTAAAACCGCAGAACTCTGTGCAAACAGTCAAGTGCCATTGATCGATGATTCTTCTCCTGCCACCCCAGAAAGAAAACCTCTCACAGGTGTGCTTTACTAATAAATCCACATATCCAATTAAAAAAGGATCCCAATGCAGTTGAATAAAGAGACCAAATCAGAGTCCTGCACACAGCTTCACCAAACATAGTAATACATGAATGAAGGAGGGAGTATAAGTCCATACTCGTAAAAGTTTGTACAGTTGCTCAAGATGCTGTCCAAATGAATTATTAAAATACAGTGGATCCCCAAGGCACAGTAGCAAGGTCACTAATGGGTAGCCAACCTGCACAAGATTCTTCAAACCATGTGCTCAGATGACACACCCCTGGCGCATTTGACCACCACAATGTTCAAATATTTGACAGGCAAGCATTGTTTTAGCTAGTCATCAGCAAACAACAGCTCAGCATAGAGTCCATGACTGAAGTAACTTTAGAGAACAGGCCACTCCAATACATGCAGCACACGTTATAGAACTCACAATAACGTGCTTGCTTTGCTTATCCATCCACTGAGTGAGTTGGTTCCGAATCCGAAGGACTGCCTCATACCAAAGGGGCAAGGCTTGCTCAACTCCAGAGGGTGGCCAAGCCCCACGGCCCCCTTCAGCCAGGGGCGCAAGGATGCTTGACAACATGTTGCACAAGGCATGGTGCAGCTCTGTCTTCTTTCTTGCAGGTGTTCGATCCAATGGGTTTGCCTTTACAACAAATGATGTTGATGCATTGAGCCCACCCAATGTTGTGACCTGAGATGAATCCCAATTATAACAGTGTTACAAACTCATAATATGTGGGGTAATGAGAAGCCTGAATACTGGAGTTTCAACAAAATCAATGAACTTGGATATGCCAGAGCTTTCTAAATAAGATAGGTATGGAACACCAAAGTCCTACAACATATTCCTTGCAATTCCTGTCATTCATCAAGAAGTGGATGTACACAGAAGACAGGGAGGATACAGAGATTGAAACAGACCCCCAGTTTAAGATATCGCATGCCCTGCATGATACTGAGGGATTCATTCCGTGCAGTACTGGTGTCAATGCGTCGTGAATTGATCTCATTGAAGTATCGCTCTGTCACAGAACTGAATCTGCAAGACCGGTACATACGAAAATTACAGCTCTTCTAAAAGAACTCTAAACAACTGCTGAATTGCACTGTTTCATCTTCACAACACAAGCTTGTAGGAAGTCACATTAATCATCTAGACTTACAGTTTGCAAAAACCTGCAGAGAAACAAAAAGCACATCCAGGAAAAGATAAGAGACCTTATCCTTGAGAGGGCACCAAGCAGCTGCGCTACAAGATCAAGTAGAAGCCCTCGAAGGTCTACCAGTGATGGATACTCAGTGTGGTTCACCACTCTGGCACATGAGCCCATGAAGTAAATGTCAGACACTGGTACCAACATAAGTTCCTCGTTATGAGACATGCAGGCAAAACAAGGAGAGAAGCCAAAACACATTCATGTAGTAGAGTTCAATCTAATGACAACGGTAGAAGAACAAAAAGTTACCTGTCGGCATTAATAAGCCAATCAAACACAAAATTCTCCAATCCCTCCCACAGCTTCTCTGCATCCATGACATAGCATCTAAGACCAAGAAAATTTGTGGTAGCATTACCATCAAGAAGGCAAAGATGGGTGCCCCTCACAATACCATCAGACCAAATATAGAGCAAAGATGAGGCAAATCAATAGAGAACAGCTTGAAAGTTCACAATCCAGTGTGACATGTATTATCAACAACAGAGTTGTTCACAAACCTGTAAGACCTTCTTGTGGGCAGCATTCCACAAACCGGATGCAGGCCGAGCAGAAAATGCACTCCACTGCCAGCTGCATCCAAGAAAATGTTAGAAACCTCTAATCAGTCCCACAATGACAAAACATTCTGCCAATAATATTATAAGATGCCACTTGGGAATGTGAGGGTTTAAGGGAACTTACCTTCCTTTGGAAAGTTGAGGCATCATTTGCTCCCTTTGGAGATTCACTGCATGCCCACAAATGACTTATAAGCACATGGTAAACAAAAATTTGCACCAAAGCTCATTGGATCAAAAGCACAAGTGGTGCACAAGTCTACAAGTCACCTTTCTCTCCACTTAAGAAGAGCTTCCAGCAAAGGCACAGGTGTATGGTGGGCCACCATAGCCAGGGAGTCCAGCACTTGCTCGTAGGCAGGATCCGATGCTCGTAAATACTGCCCATCCTGCAACCACATTCACAGCTTTCATAAGTCCCTGCTCTCTGTTCCGATCAGCATTCCCAGCCCACACAGTCTTCATACAAGGTAAGCTCAGTTGCAAATGAAAGCTGCTTTCAGTAACTGATCACTAAATTTCAAGCCAGGCCACAGAGCAGTCAGAATTCGAAGCTTACCTCAAAATGGAAACAGACGGATTCAAATCTGGATACAGCAAAGGAAATCCCAAAACCCTATTCTACAGAGTGCTTTAGTTTGTGTAAAGCAATCTTCATGAATGCAGCATCTAACCGTGAAATACCTGGTAGTGACAATGGATAGGCAAAAAAGGTATGAAGAACCAACCTGGGCTTGAGCAGTATCAATGCGTCGGCGAGCAAGTGGAAGAAACCGCAGCAACAATGCATCAACTATCAGCTTTGCTGCACTCCCCGCCCGCATCTTTGCAGGCCTGGACCTCTATCCACTGAATGCTGAATACTTCCTAGTACTGCACCAGTTAGATCTACTTTTTATCACCACTTACCGGTGCTCTCTGTAGTTCAAAGGCATGTCAAACTACCAGCTTTGCTGCATTTCTTCCCCCACCGGCTTTGATGCCCTGAACTTGTCCACTAGTGATTGCTTCCTAGTCCTATACAAGTAGATCTACTTTGTTACCACTTCCGGGTGCTCTGTATCTATAAAGTTCCTCGAAGCAATCTCTCACCCACCCTGCCATGCCAATATATCAGTCGTATCGCACATCCTTCTAGATTCTCCAGCACACTCTACATACTCAATACCATGCTCTTCTCGTTCCTAAAAAAATTGTGCACCAGCACTGCCTATTCTCCATTTTCCATCTTTCGTATATATCGTCTTTCATGATACCGATGTTGATGATTCACCCTCCACCAGCTTCTTCATGTTCTCCTTTTCACGTTCCTCAAGTGTTCCTGCTCCTCTTTCCCTCATCCTCCGCTACTGCTGCTTTCCCCCCAAGTGTGGTACCTCCTCCTTGTTTCCCTCCCCACCCCCCGCTACTGCGGAGGCTTCCCTATACTCCCTACTTGGTGTTCAAAACGTTTGTTGCAATAGTAGTAGTATTGCTGCTGCTGCTGCTCCTCCTCCTCCTCAGTCGACAGTCGCCATCGGTTGGTAACCTAACTTGAGAACACACGACTTCTCCCCCCTTGTGTCCATCTCGCACAACTGGTCCCATCATCTTTCAAAGCACGCTTTAAAAAGGGCCAAAAAAGAAGCAACCCCCCAAGTAGTCACCACTTCGCGGAGGAATACTCCAACAGCAGCACGACGGACGGACGGAAGAGTCTCACCTCCGCTTGCATGAATCGGAAGAGGAAAAGCAAAGTACAGCAAATGCGAAGTTTTGTGATCGGAGGGCATCGGACGATGACAGTGCTAGACGAAGAAGAAGACGAAGACGACGAAGGCATCATCATCCCGAATGATAAATGCCGCCCGCGCCTGCTTCCAGCCTGGCATGGTAGGTAGGTAGGTAGGTAGGTAAGTAAGTAGGTAGGTAAGCAGGTAGGTAGCAATGCACGTGGTAGGTAGGTGGCTATTCTTCATGATTTTACCCGCACTCTCAATTTATTTATTTTTTAACTTTTTATCGTCCCTCTACAACTTACCTAACTAGGCATGTGCTAGGGTATGTGCTAGGGTTAGGTCCTATTAAAAAATATGGCATGACTTACCTAACTAGGTATGCTCTAAGGTAAGGTCTAAAATATAGTGATTTTTCAAAAGGTTCAATTTGATTAAAATGTTTGTATTAGCAATAAAAGATATCCACCTTAATTAAAAAACTTGGGGCATGAAAAAATATTACTCTTTTGACTAATTATTTTAACTATGGTGACATTTTTTATTAGCTATCAATTCAAATATTTACTTAATGCTTAATCAAATTGATAATAATATTCAAAAATTGTTTAACTTAAACTACTTTTTATTAGATGAAAAAATAATAGGCAAGTAGAAATTAATTATAATTTAATTATGACTATGTTGTTGGCCCAAGTGTGAACACATTAAAGGTTTTACTAATTTTTCTTTCCAACTGATTTTTGCAATTGTTTGAATTTCCAACAACAAAATCCACTCAAAAATCAATGTCTTTCACACCTTAATTCTAAAAATTGTGAAATACATGTTATTAAATCTATCTCACCAAGTGTTTTCCAACAACACCAAAGATGCCCCCAAATTTCAATACAATTTTTAGTTTTGATTTTACTTAATTTTCATTGAAAAAATGGTTCAATATTCAATAGTTTCCATGTCATAGTTCCAAATAGTTTCAAACCAAGTTGATGGACACCTAATCGTCAAAAGCTTTCTAAAAATACCAAGAATGCAACATGAAACATCCTAGTTTGGGATATTCCATTGTGACAAAACAAAACAAACAACCTTGCTTTATAAATAAATATCAATTTAATAAACATAAATAATAATTATATTATTAATTTTAAAATTTTAATAACTAACCTAACTTAAATAACCCACTAATTGTTAAGCCTAATCTATTTACCTAGGTTTAGTAGGTTAAATAGGTAGCCTATGCTTGATTAATAAATTATTTAAATTAAGTAGGTTAAATTTTGGTTAAATAGGTAGGTGGGTGGGTAAGTTGGGTTAGGTTAAGTAAATTAAGTTTGAATTAAATAAATAACTAAATAGGTGCAGTTAGTAAGTAGATGGTCAATGCACCAACTTATTTCAACCTACCTCCTTATACCTACCTGTTTATTTATCTCTATATTACTTATTTTCAATCTAACTACTTGTTACCTACCCTCATACCTACTTATATACCAAGATTTTGAATAAACATGTTTAATTTCAATAAATTAAAAATAATAATCAATTTTTGAATTTGTGGTCCATTGGTTTAAAACTTGGTTTATCTGCATGCAAATGAAGAATTCAACTTTTTAAATTTGCAACCTATTCACATGCTTAGTTAGTTAGTTACCTTAAAATAAGTTAAATAATTTATGATAAATTAAATTAAATAAGGTAGGTAATCCAATAACCTAACTACTTGCCCATTTCTAGCCTACCTATTTAAATAATATTTATTTAGCTAATTTCCATTAATAAATTATTATCATTTTAAATTAATGATAATAATAATAATAATAATATTTAATGGGGTATCATTTTTTTGGGTCCAAAAATATGTTGTTCAAAATTGACAAAATTCAACCATATTCAAAATGGTAATGGAAAAAAACCAATCAAAATGGATAAGTTCAAATCAATTTGTTCAAAAATGACACTTTCATCAAGTTGGACAATGGAGGCAAAAAGATCACAAGTGAGGGGGGGGAAGCAGGTTTCACACTTTTTCAGTAAGAAAAATAGTGATTTCTTGTAATACATGGTGGCAAGTAATTACTTAAGTTGATGTTGAGTTTTTTTATGAACTTATACAACAAAATTCCTAATGTATTACAAAAACATTTGACAAAATTTTAAATGAATGTATTGAATATGGAATATCCAAAAGGTTGTAAACACAATCAAATATACATTTCGTGATCCTTGTCAAAAAATTTGTAAAGTAACCACAAACTAAACCTTAACATATTAAATTTTTAAATATTATGTATTTCAATGATCAATATGAACATTTTTTTTGAATTTATGTCAATGATATTGGATAATCACATGTCTAAAATAGATTTAAGTAGACTTTTCAAAAATTCAAATAGATTTTTTTTAATTGCAAGTTGTTTAAACAAACAAAACAAGTAAATAAATAGATGAAATATTAGATTTTTTTAGTTTTTTGGTTAATGACACTTAAGATTTATTTATGCACTTTCAATTTTCAAGTTAAATGTAATGATATATCAATATTTTGATGTAAAAATAATTTTGACATAATTCCACCATTAAATTTCAAAAATAGTTTTGATATGCTTTTAGTACATTAATCACTATTAGAAATTGGCCAAAATGTAACCATTCTATTTGCGACTACATGTGACTATTAGTTATTTGCAACTGCATTTGGACATTTTTGCAACTATTTCTTGTGTTGGTTATATTTGTGATTACATTACAACTAATTTGTGACTATTTTGATGTTCATCTTTACATGTGAACAACATTTAGTTTGGTTTTCATCCAAAAAGAACAATTTATGTCCCATCAATCAAAAATGTAACCAATTTAACTATAACCGTATGAATATACAAAGGTGTATTTTGTGTGAATTCTAAGGAATATAATAAGGTGTATTAAGATTTATAAATATATATTTTGATCGTATATAAACAACCATATTACATGTGTATTCAAGTATGTTATTAGCATAAATGACTTTGATATTATGGTTACATTGATTAGTGTATATTTGAGTATATTAAAATTTTATGTAAGATATTTATCAAATATATTGTGCCCATATTACAAGTTTATTCACACCATCTTATTACATTTCTTAAAATGAAATTTTTCATTTATTTATATTTATATTATTTTATGTATTTATATTATTACATGTAATAAAAATTAATTTTCAAAATTAACTTTGACTATTTTTTTTAATAATAATATTTTACTACATAATGAGCATAATGATGATGATATTACAATGATAGGAAAAATCATTATAAAATTACTGAAATAATTACTAAAAATCTAATATATTATAATAATAATATAAATTCAGTTTCAAATGATTAATGTATTAATTAATATTTTATTTTTAAAAATAAAAAATTATAATTATAATTATAATAAATCATAGTAGTTTTAACAAGTGACACAATCATATATAATAATAATAATAGCTAATATAGGCTAGCTACAAATTACATTATTATTACTATGAGAAATCAATTATGAAATATTATTATATTATAATAATTACTATGAAATATTAAAATATAGTTTAAAGTGTTTATATTTCAATTTTATACTTAATATTTATTCATTATGAATTAATCAACAATTATAATCAATTACTAATATATAATTTTTATGTTGAGTTTTATTATTTTATTATTTTATAATAACTATTGTAGTAATTAGAATGGAAATCTAATAATTTTTTATGCATATGCAAAAATTATTTTTGAAGGAAAAATACACTTATTAAAAATATAAAATATTTATTGTAATAGTTCATAAATAACTATAATGAATGAAGTAATAATATGAATAATAAAAATAAAATAGTTTACCTTGGCTACCAACTAATTAAAATAATAATTGAATTAATGTTAATTTTACTATTAAATGTTTACATTTATATTTATTATTAACTATAAAAATGACAATAATAATGGGAATAATTATAATAAAACAATTAGCTTAAGCTAGGTTTTAATTATATTATTAAATTAAAAACACTAATATTCAATATTCATAATTATTAATTATTAATTACTGAAATTTTCAGTTATTATATTTATTTATTTGGTTACAAAATAGTAATATTTAGTTATTAATAATTAGTTAATTATTTAAATATTAGCCAATTACTAGTAAATTAAATTGGTTGATAAATCATTATAGTTTATAAATAATTACTATTTATCTAGTTAATATAATTAATTTAGTAATCATAATATTTTTTGCTTATTATTACAAATAATTATTTATTTTCTAGTTTAGTTGTTAAATAATTAATTAATAATTTTATTCTTTTTTCTATATTTTATTCATTAAATAATTAGTAATTTTATTAGTTAATTAGTTGATTTATTAGTTCATTAGTTAGCTAATCAGTTAGTTAGTTAATTGTCACTTACTTACTTAATTATATACTTTTCAAGATGAAAATGAAAGTCAAAACATATGAAATAAACTTCTTATTTGCAAGTCGTTTGCAACTCAAAATGTTTACCCCATATGTTTTAGCTTTCATTTTCATTTTGAAAAGTATATAAACAATGTGTTTTGTCTTACATTTTCATATTTAAAAACATGGGCATATGGAATGAACCAATAAAAACGACTTAACCCAAAATAAAATATAAATATTCATGTGCTTAACCTAACTATCTAGTTCCCTAACTTATTTACCTACTTTCTTACCTAAGTAGGTTTTTGGCCTAGGTAAGTAAATAGGTCTTATCTAAATAGGTCTTTAAGCTAAATGAGTAGGTAAGTATATAGGTAGGTAGGTACCTAGTTCGACCTACATAGTTAAATATTATTTAAATTTAATTTAGAAAAAATCAATTTATATGCCACATGACAAATTTCTATTACACCACATGTCACAATCTAAACCATCCAAACATAAAAATTAAACGTTTTAAATTATTTCAAAATAATAATAATATGTTTTTAAGTATTAAAAGTTGGGACACATGGCAACACATAATTTGTTCCCATTGTTCACCAAAAAAATCACATCCTAGTTGTAAGTGACAATACGTATATGATTAGTCAAAGGATGAAGGCGTATTTCATTGACTTTTTCTTTCATCTAAAATTCATTGTTCTTGCAACTAATGTCAATATGACTTGTCCAACACGACTATTAAGATTTTAGTTGCAAATGTCATTTGCAACTAAAAATTGATCGCAAGGACTAGTTGTAAAATGGTCATTTTCTACGAATGAACGTTTTTCAAACAAGTTGCATACTTAATATATTATAAACTCAATATTAACACCATGTTGGTTTGACAATAATAAAATGTTTTCCTTGTTCCAGTTTAACATTAATTTCCATTGTATCATTTGTTACCACTTTGTAATTTTAATTGCTCCAATTTGCCATTAGTTTCCACCCTACCACTTATTACCACATTGTAGTTCTACTAGTTGCTCTTAATTTCATTTTGTTTTTGTTGCCATTTTATAGCTTTGATCACTTTGTTTTGCCAATCGTTTTTTTTTCCATTTTGAGCATACTTTGAATAAACATTGAATTAGGTTCAAAACTTTCAAATTTTGAAAATTTTAAAATTCAACAACTCTTTTATCCTTCTTTTAATTGAAATTCTTTAACAAGGTTTGGGAAAGTTTCACAAATGTTTAATGTTTTGTTTTTGAGTTTTTGTAAAATAATGAACATTTTTATCACCTTCATTTCAAAAATTCGTTGCACATGTTTTTCACCAAACACATAAACATTGAACAAAATGAAAATACCAAGAGTTTAGAGTGAACATCAAACCTTCATGTAAGGAATAAATTTATCAAATTGGGGATGAAATTATTTTCCCATTAAAATTAATGAAAATATGAATTTGAACCCTTATATTTTTCATAATTTGGAAACTTTCAATCTGTTATTTCATGTTTTGTCCCCATTCAAGCATGATTAAGGGTTCCAATGGTTAATTGATTTTATTTTCTGGATAACTTTATTATTTTATCAATGTTTTGGATGAAAGCACAATCGAAAAATTGTAGTCACATTTTTACACATAAATGCAAAAAAGTAAAGGGGATTAATAAAATGGAGCTTTAAAGGTGAGGATTAATGTTTTGAAATCAATCCCCAACAAAAAATTTAAAGCATCATATCAATGGATGTGTCTTTAAAAGATAACAAAATAATTTATGATCATTTCAATTATACCATTGATGAATTCAACTTTTGGGGGGTTTTCTTTTTGGTAATGTGGTTTATCTTAGTTTGTTATTGCAAGATTTGTGAATTTGTGAAATGCATGGTCACCGCATAGTTAACACAATCCTTAAATTATAATCCTCTTAAGTTCATTCCATTCTAATTATGATTTCAAGCACAATTTGTTCTAAACCCTAACCCTACTTTTCAATTTAACATCAACTATTATTCCATGGTCTTCCAAATGCCCTTGAAATAAATCACATTTTGCCACACCTTCCCATGAACCCCTCCACGTTCTAGTGTCTTTGTTGAGATAATAAGAAATGACTTAAGGTAATAGGTGAAACCATGGAATGGAATATTTTAAAAATTGTGTGAATTGATCATAGATCATATTTTCATAATATTGCAATCAATCTCATTGCAAAACACTCTAATAAAAAGGGCCTAGACTTTGAACTTATGTGTTTGAATGTTTGATTGACACAAATGACATCTTCCTTGAATATGATTTGAATATCAAAGCATGTGAAAACTCTACCTTGACATTAAAACCCCAACACAATTTTACATTCTTAATTATCTTTTTTAAGCTCAATTCCCTTAAGTATACCTTTACACACAATGAGAAATCATTGCAAAATTTTACTTTGGCCCCATGATAGTTATTTTTTTATATGTCAAAATCAAACATGTGAACAAATTTTGGGTTTTTCCATCAATTTACAAACATTTTTTGGTTTCCCCCCCCCTAATGATGTAAGGGTCTAATGGCATTTATAAAATTCTAACATCATATGTAAAGATTTAATGGCACTTGTAGGGGTTTGTAATGATGACGTACATGTTTAATTACACTTGTAAAGGTTTGATGGCATTTCTACAAGTTTATTATCATTTGTAAGGTTCTAATGGTAATTTGAAAGGTATGTTAGAACTTGCACAAGTCTAATGGCACTTGTACAATTTTTTAAATAACCTAAAAACCTAAATAGCTAATCATATGAATAATTTTTTGGTAGTTCATCAATCTATAAACCTTTTATGAACTCCACCCCCCCCCTCGTGATGTAAAGATCCGAATCATGTTGTTTATGAAGGTCTAGTGGCGTTTTGGATTTATAATGATGATGCACATGTTTGGTGGCACAAGTTACAATTTTGAAAACAATTTGCAAACCTAAATAAATAATCGCATGAACAAATATTAGGCATCTCCATCAATTTACAATATAATCTTTATGAAATATTATACCCCCCCTTTGACGATGTAAGGGTTTGATGTTGTTTATGTAGGTTTGATGGCACTTATAATAGTTTGTAATGATTATGTATAGGTTTGATTAGACATTTGTAAATGTTTAATCATGTTATAGAGGTCTACTACCACTTTTACAAGTCTATTGGCACTTGTAACAAATTGTAATGGTTATGAGAGGTCTATTAATGGTATTTCTAAGGGTCTAATGGCACTTGTAAATGTTTGATGGCAACTATTCGTAAAGGTTTGACCCTTTCCCACCTTTGAATATTTAATAGAAGTTACCAATTGTGCTTGTAGGGGTTTAATGGCAATTTTTGCCTATGGACGTTTGACCTTTTTCTACTTCTACAATTTGATAGAAGCTATTGATTACATTTATAAGAATTTAATGGCAACTTGTGACTATAGTTTGACCTTTTCGCACCTCTGCAAACATGATAGAAGCTATGGATTGCACTTATAAAAATTTGATGGCAACTTGTAAAATTTATGGTTTGACCCATTTCCCACTTCTACAAACCTAGTAAAAATGTTTGATAACATTTCTTGCGATCTATAACACATTTGAAAAGACATACCCATATTCATAATTACTTACCAAATGCACATTTGAAGATCGACTGTAAAACATTTTGGAAAATTTGAAAACCACCACATCAAATGAAAATGGAAGTGATAATACAACATTGCAAAATGAGGAGGTTATTCCTTGTTTGAAGACCATAGAAAGCCATGCTTCTTGGAATGTATTGAAAATGTGACAACTTATGTTTGATGGCCACACCCCACCCATCTCATCTCATAGTTCAAATTTAATTGATTTGAATGCATGTGACGCCCCTCCTATTTCTTTAACAAAACCTAGCTCAAACTCTATTTCACCAAAAAGACTATGTCAAAATTTGAAATGATATAACAACAATCCAAGAACATTACCTCCATGGAGAAACATTGAAAGGTTCATGTTGAATGACAATAACAACTTATGGCTATGAAATTGTTTACTTACATTGAAAAAAATAGTATGTTAGTATGAAGCAAGATTTGAGCGTGGTGAAAATGAACAATGCAAATATTAATAACTTGAGGGAGGTTAAGGATTTGTGTGATAACATATGCAAAGTTTAAAATGAAAGTGAAAGCATTTCTAGTCCTATATCTAAAGCCTCCATCCCATCCATGGTCAATTATGTCTAACAATTGTTTTTCAATGATTTTATGTGTGAAGTCCATGTGTCTTTTATGTAGGAAGTTAGTTATGATAACTATTGTTGTGAAAAAAATTGTGTATTTTGGTTTTCCTCCACTTATGCTCAAATCCCCCCTATTCCCCATTCAACTTTGATTTTATGTCCAACACACATTTTGTTGTATGCATTGATTATATGCACGCTTACATTGAAAATTATTGCACACCTCCCAATCATGCACATAATGAACTTGTCCTCCCCCAAATAGCTTGGGTCACCAAGTAAGTATTCAAAATAATCATCAATATGAACAAAGAATTGGCATAGTCCTTTCATGACATTTTTCAAATATTTTTAATACTAAGGTCAAGTAATATGAAGTTCAAATATTACAAGTTGAAATATTTGAAGTCTCATGAAAAAGATTTGTGATACTAAAGTCATGTAATACAAGGTTTGGATATTATTATAGGTTGAAGTGTTGGAAGCTTACAATATAAGGTTTTATATGTTTCATTATACATGTGTAAGACCCTTTATAGACTTGCCATTCCTTCACATGTACAAAGTTTTACCATAACACATTGTCTGATAAATTGTGGTTACAGTAAAAGGTTAAATTTTTTAGTGTTCAAATAAATTATGATGAATAGTTACCTACCAACCAAAGTAGAATTGGAAGGACTTTTAATATATTTGAAGGTCTATGATATGAAGTTTGAGCATTATAGGCCAAAATCTTGAAAAACCTAGCAAAAGAATGTTGAGTCCAAACATACTAATAAAAGCCACTTGCCAACTAAATATTAAGATTTAAAAATATAATTTTTTTATATTTTATAAAGTATCATCTACAAATTGATTTTATTTTTTAAAAAATTCATATGACCTAAAAAGGTATTACATTATAGTATAATGCAAAGGTGTGCATAAAGAAATTGGCATAGAAATATCATTTTTGAATATTTTTAAAATCCCAAGTTAAAAAATGAAAAAAAGGTTTCCAACACTAAAGTCTTATGAAATATGAAGTTCGATATGAATATGGGAAATCCCCCCCTCTTTTTCCCTTGTAGGGTTTTCTTTAGTTTGTAATATTTGAAATTTATATAAATTTATGGCAAATTGTGGCTAGGCCAAACATCTATTCAAGCCATGGGACCGCCAAAATTCAATTGATGACTTGCTACAATATGTATTCCACATGAAAAGTGGCAAATATAGGTATATATAATAAACTACTTACAGATCATATCATTGTGAACCAATGGAATATTATTCTTATACAATATTCATTATATCAATATTTATGAATTAGACATTGAAAAAAAACATTCATTATTCCATTGATGATGATTCATTAGAGTTGGTTTAGGTAGAAAATTTTGAAATTCCATAAGTCATTGTCCTAGATTAGACAGTTCCAAACTATAATTTGTTTAGCCCATTTCTAATTAAAGAGGCATGGAAAGGTGTTTTTCTACATTTGTGTCATTTAAAAGTTTTTTTTTCAAGCACCATATTCACAAGAATTTGAATTCCTTCTTCACCAATTTGCATCCCAATTGTTAAATTGAATTGATTAAATTGAATTGAATTTAAATTAATTCAAGTTGCATTGCAATGTTGTTCACACCTCAATTTTATATTGGAATGAATTAATGTATCACATTTCAAGAGCATTCGAAAAAAATCTTGCTCCACAAGGATATTTGTTTTTTCCTTGGTTTTTCAATATTTTTTGTCTTGGTGCAAATAAGGAGGATAGGTATATTGGATGTTATAAAATGCATCATATCATCATTACAATTTGGTTGAAATTCATTTATATCAAGGTTATTTCAACATGTCATGTTATTGACATATGTTCATGTGTTGTTTAATTAGGCTTCACGTGAATATGTTGACATTGTTCAAGGAATTGTCAACAAGGGAATAGATGTCAATACAAAAGGTGATAATGGAACTATATCTTTTACATTTAACATGTGGAAACAATCGTGATGAAGTCATTTCAATATTATGCAGGATATTCAATCTCTTATTTACTTCCTTTTTTATATAAAGATTATATAAATATGCATGATTTTTTCAATTATGTAAAATTATGTGGGAGTTATATGCATAAAGTGCAAGAAAGAGCAAATGTGAAAACACACTATGGGTTTGGCAATGATCCAATGAAAATGTGTTTCAAACATAAAACAAGGTTAATGAAGGTTGACCATAAAATTAAAGATATTAAAATTGTGTTGAATTGTGTTTTTATCATGTAGATTATGATTTTTGATGGAGCATTTTTTGCAATGAGTTTTCTATGTTTGGGTATGCAAATTTATTTTTCTTCATTGTGATTTCACTCACTTAAAATGTTACATTACAAGTGATGTTCATCTCATTATGTGTGTATTATGTGAAAAGAAATGATTGAGTTAATTAATAAACCAAAAAAAAAGATGTATTATTATTTTTCAATATTTTTCCTATATATATTTGGCTAAAACAATATTTTGATATGTCTTTTGATAATTTGATTAAATTTTATGTATCACATCATTACTACATAGCACAAGCCATATGACAAGCCATTTATACATTTACAATCATGTTTTAGTGGCAAGGGCAAATTCATTTTTCAAAGAGAGGAAAAAAAAACATAAAAAATTAAATATTTGTTAGATTACTTAACCAAGATGAAGCAAACTATAATTTTTTTGAAAATGTAATAATACAAAAGAAATTGATCAAATAATGGCTAAATACATGTATATTTATGAATAATATTAACTTGAAATCCACATTTGACATTTGGTTGTTTTGTAAATTTAATTTTCAACAAAATTTTGTGAATCTTTACAAGACATTATACATGCAAAATGTCATTTTTTCATTATTATAAGATGATGTCCATAATATGAATAAACAAACTAAAATAACTTTGTGCATGTCTTGTGACAAAATTAATGTGTTACTAACAATCTATTAAAATAATGGCATGTTTAACAATTCAAAATTTCTTATCACACACACACACACATATAAAGACCTTCACATGAATCTTCTATTGAATAATTAGAATGATCCTTCTACATATTCATGATCAGTTAAGTTTGTGATTTTTTCATTTATTTTTTAGCTTGATTCATAAATTAAATATTCAATTTGAAACATCATTATTTATATGGGCAAATGAGCAACATTATTTTCATAACAAATGTCATTACTTGATGATAAATCCTAATAAACTTACATACAATATATAAATTAATGAGTTTTGATTATATTAATAAAAAATCATTGTAACTTATGGAAACCCTTATAATTATTATTGAATTTGCGTAATAACATAGAAGATGAAAATATTGCCATATAATAAGCATAATTTGATAAAATCAAATGATTTGTGTGTATTTTTAAATGCATTCAGTGATCCTTGTCCTTTATGCAAATACAACCTTATACAACAAAAATGATTTTGTTTATTGTGTAATTTATTATACATTGATCATTTTGATATTTACATTTTATTTATCATTGCAATACCTTGACATCTTTGACATGAATTATATTATTTTAAGAATAAAATAAAATTCAAAATTTTTTCAAAGGACAATTTTTTGTGAAAGAAAATGTATAGTCTTTTGGAATATTTAATTTTTTATTATTCTTGACATAAAAAATTCAATTTTTATTTATTACTCTATGAACATTTGTTGAAATTAGTTGTGACCTACATTAATTCAAAATATTTAAGAAATCTTGAAAATATTATGAATATATTAGACCATTACATGACTATGTTGGGGTTATAATTTTTTCTCAATGTGTGTCATTAATTGAATTAAATGCATGGGAGGATGTAGTTTGTGGGCAATGCAGCAATGTTCACAAATTGGGTACAAACTAATATGGGCAAGACTTTAAAAACTATAAAAGTTGATCACAACACTTTTTTAAAAATTCATTGTTAAAATTTTACCATTTTTCATTTAATTGAAATATGTTCAAAGTTTGACTCTTGATTTCAAATTTTACCTTATTAAAATATTTAATATTTTGGTTAAATCAATTGCATGTTAATTGTAAATCACATGTTTTTTAACCTACTATCACCATGTATCACACCAAGGTTTTGAATTATAAGATTCTTTTATGCATGTTGTTACTTCAAAATGCATGATTCACATTCAAACGCACTTATGTTTCATCTTTTCATTCAACAACTACATTTTAAGACTTAATGACCTATTAAATAATACATTTATATATTTTGAAGTATGAATCTTAAATTATAATTATACTTTTTGATCTATGATTTCAAATTTTAAAGTTTTTTTTCAACATGTTTCATTTGAAAAGAGCAATATGTATTAATGTATTTTAAACCATTAAACCACATTTTACATCCATACAAAATTTTAATGGATTTGATATTGATTAATTTTCACAATGTTCATTATTCCAACAAGTGGTAACACTAAATTTAACATGATGGTAGCTTTTGATTTGTATTGAAAATTAAAGTAAACAAAATCAATATGAAATTCCATTATAATTATTAAATTAAAATTAAAATTTTGATGTTTTTATAACTAATATTTTGGTATTTTAAATTTAATAATTATTTAAAATAAAATAAAATAATAATAATAAATTCACATTAATTGTTCTTATCGATTAAATAAAATATGAAAAAATAAAACCATTAAATTTCAACTTACACTTTTTGGTAATGTTTTAGTAGACACCTTTCAATCATAATTAAAAGCATATTCAAATCAACATTAAAAATGGAATATTCATCATAACATTTTATCAAAGTTGGACAAGTTTACATTATTTTTATCAATTTTATGTTTATGAAATTAGTTATACTTAATAAATTCAAATTAGTGCAAAGTTTTGGATAAGGAATGACCTAAGTTTGGTCAATAATAAAAACACACTGGAACAATACAAGGATGATGACAAATGAGGAATAACAAATTAAAATGAGAATGTTGACAAGGAATAACAAAATAACAACAAAAAATAGTAGGCATGTCAAAAAGGCACAATAGAAATATTAAGGGTGTTAGGTTGGACTTTTTTTTTTTTTTTTTGGGCAACATGGGCACCAAGATGTTGATGATTGAGGGTGCTAGATATGATGTTGGAGGACACAAACAAATACATAGGGAATTACGTTGTAAAGATTAAGGTCAATTATTTATTTAAATTTTCAAACCAAAGGTTGTTGGGAAGCATGGTAAGAAATACATTGGGGGATGTTGCAAACCTTCAATTTATTAAAAAAAAAAGTAACGAAATGCCAAAAAGGACATCATAGAAGTTAGAAATATTATTATTTTCGTAGGTGAACTAAATCTCATATTCTAAAATTAATGGAAGTGGAAATGATATCATGGATAATGTATACAATCATGGATTACCAATGTTTAGTAACTAATTATTTTTTAAAAATCATTTAAGTAACTTTTTAAAATATTATTATATATTGAGCTTATGTCAAACAATTGTCATTGGTAGTGTGAAGCAACATGAAGTTGAAGTGGGATTTATTTGACCTATATTCAATGAAAAAGTATTAAGTATTTGCAACAATGAGTTACTTGCATGGTAATTTCAAATTCAATGATTCATTTTTGCAATATATAAATTGCACTCAACTAATCTTCTCAACTATTGAATTTTAACAAAAATTCATATCTTTGCAATGATTACAAAAAAATCCACCATATTGTATTGAATTAAAATTAAATATTTATTCCCAAACTTATGACTAAAAATATATGAATAATATAAAAAAATTTACATGTTGGTAATGTTATAATGTTAAGTTCAAATAAGAACAAACCACCAATTTAACAATATATTGTCGTGTATTTATGGTAACTTGGATGAAGTCGAAGCTTTAAATATCTTAGTATTTTTTAGGTTTGGTGTTAATTAAATTATTTTTGGAAATATTATCATTTTTGGAAATTATCTATGTGAAATGCCAAATATAATTATGACATGGAACATTATGTTTCTTCATTTTTGCAAAAAGATGTAATATAAAATGTTGGAAAAAAATTTCATCTTATTAGAGGTTCAAAGTCCATTAAATTATCAAAGAATTTGCCCATGTTTGTTGTAAAATTTTCATTAATTATTATTTTTACTACCAAAGTGGATTTTGAAAAATAAAATAATTATTCAACACCCAAGTGCCAAACCTTAAAAATGTACTATGGTGATGCGAAACTTTGTTCGAACTTGTAAATATACACATGTTAAAACATCCTCACACGATAAAAATATGTTTTAATTGTAGAATAGTAAAAACTTTCTAGTTTGATTTTTAAAAATGGTTTTGGTATATTGTAGCCTTGGATTAGGTTTGGCATATTGAAAAAAAAAAAAAAAATATTTTCAAAAAATGCATTCATTTTTTAAAAAATTAAGATTTCATTTTTAAAAATAAAATTAATGAAATTTGTTTGATGGATGTAATTGAAATGCATGGATGCACAAATGATGTTCACATTTTGTCAAGATTAAGATTTTTCTTATTAAGTAAAGTTGAAAACACTATTTATTTCATTATAAACATTATTAAAAAAATTGTAGGTAAAATTGTTTGTCATATTGTTAAGGAGTTATGGTTCATCAAACCACGATATCAAATATATTTTGACAAATAGGAAAAGAGGAACATGAGGAGGCATTACAACACGAAACAAAACAATTTGTAGTGAAAAATCAAATAATTATTTTACAAAAAATAATGGAAAAAATCAAGTATCCAATTGGACGACCAAAGTTACAACCTCACATGACATTGCAATCATTTGACAAATGCATCAAGTAAGAGAGCGAGGAAGGGACAATTAACCAAAAATCCAATAAGCATCAGAGAAGTACTTACACACAATGGTTTGCACTACACCTTTGGCCTCACATTCATAACGTAATGGAAATACAAGTTTGACTACTACTTTACACTATCTTCGTGCATTTCATAGAAAGTTAGAGGAACATTCAAACCCATTTGATAAGTTATTTAGATCTTCTTTAAGAGAGTGGTTCACTTCAGATGGAAAGCTCAAACCAGGGGTCGAAAAATCAATAGAAAGGGGGGTCAAAGCTTTTATAATCACAAAACAACACGTTCCAATATTAGATCAAGGCCAAAAGTGAAAGATGAGCTCATGTTTTTGTTGCAAAAAAATAGAACCTATGGACAAGCCCTTTCTAGACCCATAGTCCAACCCATTATCCAAGGCTTTCTTGAATTCAAACCCCCTAAACTATTAAGTGGTTCATTCAAAATTTCATTAGATCGATTAAGAAAATTCATGAAAGCCAACTTAGGTTGGTCTTTTAGAGCATCTATTACAACTATGTAGCAAAATTGCCACTAGATTGGGATGATCAAAGCATAGAGATGGCGCATAGGGTGCATACCTTGAAAAAGCATACAATGTCCTTGCATCACTTGTCATAAACACATATTAGATAGGGATTCACATTGTACCTATAGGTTGGGAAAAAACATGGGAAAAAAAGGGATCAAAAGACATATATGTTATTGGGGTTGAAGTTGAGAGGCAAATTACTATTGCAATATCCTCTAGAGCTAATGGAAGTTCATTGCTTCTACAAGTCATTTTTATAAGATCAACCACAAGATGTCTTCTTCAAAATGGTCCAGGGAAAGTATTTTGTTTAGGAGTAGGGTTTCATTTGACATACTCTACTTATCATTAGTCTACCTTAGAGACCCATCAATAGTTTGTGGAAAAGATTTTAAGTCCTTATCACAAAAATTAGGTGCAAAAACTAAATTTGCCACAAAACCAAAAGATGATATGGCTAATAAATTGCTAGTCTATTCATAAGAGCATGGAGTACATATAATGGATCAAATCACAACATCCACATATATGTTTAGTACCTACAAATTGTTCCTCCAAACTTCAACCTATAAATGTGATCATTCAACGCCCATTCAAACATGCATTTAAGAAGTAATTTCACATGTGGACATCCTACACCATTAAATATTAACTCTTGAAAGAAAAAGATCTTGAAGTTGATTTTTGCATGTCGATAATTAAACCTAAACTTTGTGGGTGGTTGTTTCATGCATGGACAAAAATGTGCGAAAGGAAATAAATGATCCACAAAGGTTGGGGAAAGACATGTTTATTTTAAAGCTTCATCCCACATTTTTAGATGGAGGCATTAATTAGGAGTTAATGCTATCGAATCCTTGTTTTCATCAAATTTGACAAGAGAGGTAGAGATTGAAAATCCAAATAACCATGAGGATAACAATTTGGATCTAGATCCTAAAGAAGATACATGAATGATAATGTAACAATGTTTGGAACTGCATCCAATTCATTGAAAACTTGGACTTAGTGGTACTAAAAACATCTTCAAACTCAAAGATAAATGAGGACACCCAAAGACATTTTGCTAAACCTACACATTTTGTGAGATGCATGAAATATAATTTTTTCATATTTTCAGTTTGAATTACCTATGCATTGATTTCAACTATTTAAAATGTTGGTGATTTTAACAAATATTTTTATGATAGAAAGGTCCCATTATGTTGTAAATGGAAATGAAAAAAAAATGTTCAAAGGTTGATAGCTTGTTCACCTTAGCTACCAAGCTTGCAAAAACAAATTCAAAATGAGTAAATTGAACAAAATTTCCAAAAAATAGTGGGTCATCTATTGTGATGCATTTCTAATTATTAATGAATGTTGGCCAAGCTCTACAATTAGCTTGTTAGCTTGTGAGATGTCATTTTCTTCAATCACTTGTGTTGCATGCACATTTGAAGTAAAATGGCATGAACCTCATTAAATTAAGAAAATTCATGAACCTTGAAGGTACAAATTAGAAAGAAACAACTGTTCATGTTAGGTTTGCCAAAATAACATGAAGGTTTTAGATGTAAATTTAAAAGGAAAGGACAATGTAAAACAAGCTCCTTGTTAAGGGGTGAATTTGCGGCCCCCAATCATTAACTTCCTCAAGGGGGTAAGACTAGGGGACAAGGTTGACACCTTATTACTTCATGTAAAGAACTACCCTCCCTATCTTACTTTGCTACAACTACTCAAGTAGGAAGTAAGCTCTAGGTCATACCAAGAATAAAGAAGATAAGGGTTTGTTGCCCATGACTAACCTACCTTCCTATAAATGATATCAACTAGGGAGTAGGGAATGGAACATAGGGAAGGGATCAATATGAAAAAGGGGGAGAGAACCTGGGAGTAGTTATGTTCCTTGGGTTTACAATAGTTTCAATGTCTTCGAATATTGCATAGGGGGACTACAAACCTTTCTAGTGCTACTATTTCTCCCTTCCCCATGCTTGTGCATGTCTAGTTACTTTCAACCCATGGGTGTAGGCTTGGAAAGACTATAACAAGTCTAAGGAGCAAAAACAACTTTCAACAATAGGAGAAGCTAATATTAATGATCGTCATGGAGTAGCAGCGGGGTCATGGATGCATGATCAACTACTAGTGCACAACAATAGGTTATTCATTGGTTCCTCTCCTCTAACAAGACTTTTCTTTTTGTCAATCTGCGATCACCACCACCACCACCACAACTACTGCCATGGTTACTATGTTTTGAATTTGTTCTCAAATGAAATGAAATGTTACATTTGTCTTAATATTGCAATCAATAATCCAATGTTTTGGAATTTATAAATTTTGCCAAAAGTTGAAGATAATGATGATGAAAGTCAATTTTAGGATTTTCACTTCGTTCAAGTTGGTTCTTGATTGTTGAACAAGTTTAGGAATTGAATTATTTCTTGAATGCATGCTTGAATGGATGTTGGAGAATAACATTAGCAGGTTAAAGGGTGCTGGTGCAATTTGCTGGAACAAATATCACACACACACATGGGTATTTTTGTTTCATCCAACCCAAAAACTTTCCACTTTTGTGAATTGACCAATAGTCAATCAACCAAACCATCTTTTGGTCTTTTGTCAATGCAAGTTTTTCCACTTGAGCTACATGATAAGGTTCAAGGATGTGTTCAACAAGTTGTTTGGTGGTTTCTAATGTAGACTAGTGGTTGGAACTATAGGTCAAATGGAATCCAAAAGAAGAACAAGTTCTTCTTCCTTCGTTCATGGGGGGAAGTGACCGATTGGTTGTCCCTTGGAACACAATTTGTAAAGGTAATAATGTTCCATTGGTTGCAGATGAGACAACACTTATGATTTGTCTCTTGTCTTTTATTCCAAGTACTTGGATCCTTTTGTCTCCCATGTTCTATCACCTCTAGTCAGCACAAGATGAACTTTAATTTAATTTGTGTTGATTACCAAATAAGCATGAATATTGTATGCTTTGACGAGATAAATAACCTTGTGTGCCATGGTTGTCCCTTCTTGTTGCCATGTTTATGGTAATTTTTTTATTATTGTAGTGGCTACTTTATATGATTTGTTAAGGTGGGTTTTCATGAAGTTTTTGGTCCAAGGCAAAGTCATTTTGAACCCTCTTTTTGTGGAGTATTTCATAACTTTAGGTGCTCGACATTCAAAGATGCCTCTAATGATTGGTTGGATAATTGGCATAGAAAGGCATTGCCCAACAACTCACATGTTTTTCAACACATTAACGAGTTCATCTTACAATTTTAGTTTTGTTTCCAAAATTGAAAAATGTGTAGGAAAGGAAGCAACCCCTCTTGTTATAGCTTCTTTCAAATGTGGTTTGAGCTTTCCTCTTGGTGTCAACCATTCATAAAGAGATCCTCCGCTCAAATTTTCACAAGGACCATTAACTTTTCCTGGTTTTCTATGGAAGGTTTTCAAGTAATGGAGAACATTAGTGAAATCACCATGCTTCTTCACAACAACAAAAATGGAAGGCCAAAGGTGTGGTGCAAACTAATTGGTGTAAGTACCTTGTGTCTTTCTTCTCCTTGTTGATTTTGAATTTTCATCCTCTTCGTTGTCTTCTTGCTTGACTTCCTTCTTTGCAATCAAAGTAGCTTGAAAATGTTTTCGTGGTTTTCCAACAGGTCATTTCAAGGTTGTGGAGGCCATTTGCTCTTTTTCTTGGTTGTGCATTTCCATCTCGTTTGAAAGTAGCTCTAGTTCTTGAGTTACAACCATTAATCTTTGTTCTTTATCCACTCATTGAAACATGCAATCTATCATTCTTTGTTGCTTGCTATTACTTGCCATGTTCAAGATTGTTCTAAGAAATTTTCAAAAAAAGAATGGAAATTTGGATATGGAAAAAAACACCATTTGCAAACTAAGTTAAATATATCAATGCTAATGTGTGAAAGGAAAAATAAGAAATAAGCAAAAATATATTGATGCTTCTAATGTCTATACAAGAAACTCATGCATAAGATAACATATGAAAAATATAATGCCAAGTGAAAAAATGGACATTCTTGAATCAAAAGTGCTTGAATGGATAATAAAAAGAAATAAAATGGGTGCGTTTCAAACTACCTATTCAAGACGGATTAACAACTTGCCAAAATATTTGATTTTTAAAAAATAAAAAATTGATAATTAAAAAAATATTTGTTGAATTTTTTTGGGGAAATAATTAATTATTTTAGAAAAACAAGCCAAACCTTAATGGCAGTATGATAGTCAAAGAAATGGCCTAACGTTTTTTATCACAACATCTAGTGTGTTCTAACATTGCATATTCCAAGCTGTTCTAAGTGCAACATGAGGAATCACTATTACACAAATCAAATCACACATGAGGAAGGAATCCATTTTGTTTCTCTATTTGTTAGTTTGCATCAAATAACTTTACAATAGAAGAAAAAGAAGAAGAAGATTTCATTGTTCCAAAGCAAGCTCTCTTTTCTTGATAATTTTCTAATCATTAGAAGTGAAAAGCCTTACCTTGAAGACTACCCATGTTTGTGAGAGCATGACATTTCTTCGCCCTTGGGCATTTGTGTATGAAATCATGTTTGCTAAAGTTGTGCAGCAAGGGATGACATTTTTCCATGCTTGCTAAAGCTAATGACAAGGGGAGCCAAATTTATAGGTTTTTTTTTGTCAATCTCAAGGAGAATTTCTCACATTTTTTGATGCTTCCAAAAAAATCGTGTTAGGTTTTTAACAATTATTTATTGTTGCACTTGACCCAAGGTTATGATAACATATTTGCACATGATGTTGTGGTTGGCAAAAGTCATTGCATAATGTAAATTTTATTATAGATTTGCTTGATTGCTCAATTGGTCCTCGTGACAAAATCTCACATTGATATTGATTGACTAAATTATCTTATCAATTCACTTATTTTGTCCTTAATGGTCTTTCACTTTTAAGTTTATTGTTGAAGCTTGGGATATGTAAATAAGTGATAATGGATGTGAGAGATATTGATGCATGCTTAAATACCAAATATGAATGGGGATGTTTTTATAATGTTTTTCAAAAAGGACAATAAATAAATACAATTAATTTTGATTGGCATTTACACAATCTTCATTATACTCTATCTTGGATTTCATGTTTATAGGCAAGGATGGAAATCACTTGCACCCACTATTTTGGATGTGGTAGACAAATTGGTAGAGGTGCACATGTGAGGTGTGGGTTAATTTGCTTTAAGAAATGTTCTCACAAAGTTTTTGAAAATGAACTCGTAATAACATTGGTCAACATTTTTAAAATGTGAGATTGAATGAGTTGTATATCATTCTATAATCTTTCCTTGAAATTAAATTAAAAAAAATAGTGGATGAAATTTTATATGTTTTATATTGTAAAAGAGCAATTCCATTAGTAGTAGTAATAGATTGGCCTACAGGTTACATTTTGGTTGATATACAACCATTTAACAACACATAGGGCCAAGAGTATTCGAAAACATGCACATCATCTAGTGCTTATAAAAGGCACATATAAATGACTACTCTTGATTGGCCAAGTTTAACCATTGGCCAAGGTGATTGCGTTGAAATAATTTCTCAACTTATATTGTCCCATTTTTCATGTTCATGGGTGCGGATTGGGAAACAATTAAACAAATTATACAACATATGATAAATAGTGCAAAATGGCCCAAATAGGGGGTATGGCTGGACCTGGTGGAGTTGCTCTAACCGTTGGAGTGGCCTGGGTTGGACGGAATCCAGCTTCTAGCTTGCTCTTGGCCCTCACCTTGTTGGGCTTGTCTGACTGGTTCCGGCTTCTAGCTTTGCCTGTGGGCTCCACCACCGGCTCAATACAAGCCAGAATCAGCCACAACCTGCCCAAACATTGTTGAAATAACACACCTGTGCATTAGGCAAGGGGTTCACACTCGTTCTGTAGTACATAAAAACACTCCACATTTTGCGGCAGTGCAAACCAGTGCAAACAGAGGCTGGGGTGTTCCGGAAATAACTACCGTCCCTTGGCCTCTGACCTTAGGGGCCCATTATTTCAGGAACAGCCCAGGTCCGGGGCACTAGGTACCCTCCACTTTTAGGATAGGTAGCTGTGTCTTTCCAGATTCAGAAAGATGAAAAAAGAAAAAGAAGAGAAAAGAAAAGAAAAGAAAAATGTAATAATTTAATAATTTATTTTTAATGAGAGTTCCGAACTTCCTCGGAACTCACCACCATATGGATGTAAAATGGCCCAGTTATGGACGATAATCACGTCGATAGTTGATGAAAACTGCGCTTCTTCATCTGTGGATTTGAGCTTTCGGGATTTGCAGAGAGTGTCTGTTGCTGCCGCTGCTGTGAACGCTCAGAGCGCTGCCATCGCCGCTGAGCTCACACAGCTTCCAAGAGCATTTGAACGTTGAAGGAGTGGGGACAAGTCCTGTTGTTAGAAGGAAAATTCTAGACGCAAGGAGTTGGCAGGGTAGGGTAGGGAGGGAGGGAATGGGTGACTCATCATCAGTGCTGATGGTCGAGGAAAAGGCGGGAAGTCTTCTCGATAATCTTCGCGACTTCTCAAGGCAAGATCTTGCAAAACCCTCATTTTGTCGTAGGATGAGCACCATGAACTCCTTCGTTGTCTCATCTGTAAAATTCAAATTCCTTTAGGCGGATCGAGTGTCAAACCTGCACATTAATGAGGCGTCCTCCTTGAGTGCGCCGAGGTTTGGGCAGTTGTAGTCTAAGATCGGGTTTTAGGGTTTATATCTGCAGTGACGTACAGGCCTCCGTATTTGCGTCTCGCAGTTCAGTTTTGATTTTTTATTTGCGCTTGCATTTAAGGGCATATTTCAAGTCCTAAACCCTAAAACCCGACCTTAGGGTTCGCATTTTTGGTAAGCCTCGTTGATGCAATTTGCTGGAATCAAAATGTTTTTCACTAACAGAGAATTTCCGGGAGAATAGATACTATACAGGGCATCCACGAAAACCTCAAATTTCAAGGGTGATAGAGTTTAAGTCAGAGCGGCAATTTGTTGAGCTCCTTCACGAAGGCCATCCAGTGGTTGTAGCATTTACTCTCAGGTAATGCTTTTCTTTGCACATTCTCTCCTACCTCTTTTCTTTCCAAGACCTTATGCTAGAGGTGGTGATGGTGAGAACATTGTGAAGAAGAGCTTGGGAACATTTTTGTAGCACTGAATATCATAACAAAGGAATGTGAGTTTCACAGATGCCAATGGACACAGAGATTCGATCGAGTGGTGGAGGATGCTGCTGCTGAGTGGTATCCACACATCAAGTTTGTGAGGGTATGTCTGGGACACTATCTCTTTGTAGACAGTTGAACGTCTGAGTTCAGTATGCAATCCTCAGAGCACACAAGCACCCAAAGAGAACCATGTTCAATGAACCAGGAGCAACAAAACTAGGTCAATCAGAGAATGTTAACTGCAACCTCTCTTCTGCATAAGTGATCTCATGATGTTAATGATTAAACCAAGAGTTCAGATGCTTATTTTTCCTTTTTTTCTGAAGCATGCACCTTTTCTGAGTGAAATAGCAAGTTCAGTGGCAAAATATGCAACATCTGATCTGCAGGAGTTCCTTCTGTAACATTGGATTGCAACTCCAACAAACAGTGCAAAGTTTGATGACCCTAGTCTGCTCTAAGGAAGGTAATAAGAAATGGGTTCTGCCAGTGCAGGTGGAGTGTCCAAAGTATCCAGGCTTCTGCATAGCAAGACAGCGAAAAGATTACCCTTTTGTAGAGGTTTTTCATAGTCCAAAGCCGGTATCATGCTCCTTCCTCTCCCAGCTAACTTTGTTGCACTCCATTACTTATGATTCAAAGGATTGGTCAACAGGCTGTTGTAAAATTACTCTGCTCTGTGACCAATCAAACGAGGTTTTTTCGTAGGGCAGTCTTGTAAATTCGTTGACAGCTTGATGGTGGAAACTCTGCAGGCAGAAACTCAAGAGGGAGTGAAAGATGGGTCTGTGACACGCTATAGTGTGAATGTTGTTCCTGTGAGCTTTTCATCTGATCTAGTTCTTTTTGAATTCTACTTCATCATTCCTGGACCTTTCTTGATGGTGCTAGTATTTTTTGCACACTATAAGCAGCTTCAGAGCTCATGAATCTGGCTGGGTACTCCTCACCACTCCTGATTCTGGCACATTACATTGGCTCATGATGGGCCACATTTGATGCAACATTTCTAGGTGTGCACTGAGGGTTTGACTTTGGGCTTTGCTTTGTGCAGTATAACTATGATTTGAGCCCATATGGATTTCGGGAGTTCTTCAAGCGTCAAGGGTTTGCAAAACCAGAGTGAGAGATACATTGATGATTGTTGTGACAGCATTTCCAACTGCCAGTGCACTGAAAATGGTAAGAATGGAAGTCATTTTTGCACAGCTTAATTATTTAGCAAACAAAATCAAACTTGTCCCTTGTTCATGAGATCCATTTTGCAAAAGCAATCTTGCTGTATTTTGGGTGGATATGGGTCAGATCTTTTACTTCTCCAGTTTTGGTAGTCGGAGTTCTCAGTCAGGTGCATCTTTATTGGTTGTGTATACATTGCAAGTATCAACTTTTGTTGTACTTTTTTCTGAGCATCTTCTTTGAACTTTTCTTTTTAGTTCAACAACTGCCGTTCGTGATGAAGGTGATGGTCTGTCACTTTGTGAGCGACTCTCATGAGGTTATGACTGCACTCATTGTCGTGTTACCTTCAATTGTTGTTGTGGAGATTTCTCTGCAACTTCATCGATCTTTTTAGTTCAACAACTGCTTAGCCAAAGTTGATCAACTATTGGAGTCCCAATTCCAGACTCTACACATGATGTGGAGTGGTACTTCATACTCATGTGCAAAAGAGAATGCTAGGGTGAAGTGCTGTCTTTCTGTGGATTGCAGCTGGATTCAGAACTGCATGGTAGATCGTTAGCTGATTTCAGGGATTGTAAATCTCAGTACAAGTATTGGCTTGATATTAACTGATCAAAGAGTTATCTCAACTTGTGAAAGCTCCAACTTTCTCAAATTGCAATGAAGGCGGGGATCCAACAGGTATGTCATCTAAAATGTCTGGGTGCATCTAGAGACTGCAGTCTCCAGATTTTGAAACCAGTTCTCAAGTTGGTGCACAAATCTGAGACGCAATTGTCAAAAAGCGAAGAAGAGCAGCTCTACTCCAGATTCAGTTTGAGTATATGAGCATGTCATCCTGTTTGATATAAAAGAAGGGACTGGAAGCTTGTCACTGAAGCCACAGGATGTGCTATAACTCCCCGTATTTCAGCAGATAGAGGTTGACTTGAACAACTGACATCTCCTTGTGTTTAAGAACACAAATTGCTCATTCTATCCTGTTGTATTATAACCCCTGTTGCTCCTCTCAGTTTCGCACTACTCACCATGGCAAACTTTTGGATTTGTGTGTAAATTTTTGCTGCAAACCTGAACTACAGCTGCAGAGTTCAAACAACAGATTTGCTTCCAAGTCTGGCAATGATGTGCAGCAGATGAGATCAGAACTAATCTAAGGGGAACAGCATACCTATATAGAATTAAACTTGAGAAAAGCCTTTTTCAAGTAGATAGTTATTGGCTTGTCCTTCACTCTATAGCTGCCATTAAACACTTCACTCTCAATTTGGATATGGCTTCCCCACCTTGAAAGCAATCTTTTAAGTCTGTTTTGGGCACACCTAACATGCATGGATTGTGAGAATTAGTGTGCCATACAAGATTTCATAATAGTGTTTTGAGCAAAATCCACAGTTTTAACACCTTCAAATTCTCCTCTGAATCATTGAAGTTACAAAACTTAGTTATTACTAGGATACAGTAAATGCAGTTGTGTGAATCTGCAATCTGATGTGCAAAAGATGTCTAATGTTCTCTTCATGCAATCTACATACAAGGAGAACCAAATGTTTGTACACCACACACAAAGTCAGGCACCCTTGCACAACGTGGAAACCATTGTGGAGAAAGCAAATTAATCATTTGTCAGAGCTGTTACTGCACTTCACCTTGAAAGAGTTAGAATTATCAACTTCCATTACTGGGTATCTTCAAGAAATTGCAGTTGTCAAGCAATTTTTCAGCATCACCTCCACAGACATAGAGGGGGCAAAAGGCTCCACTGCCTACCCACCTCCATGTTGAAAGATTTGAATCCAAACCTCTGGAAGCAATCATCACTACATTTGCAGCTACATATTAATTTGAAGTTTGCATTACATCCACCAGACTGCATGAAGTGCCTGTAGCCTCATATCTTGTACAAAGTGCTTCATCAAAGGCTGAAAAAGTCCATCTGCGTCCACTGGCAAATAAGTGAACAAAGACCATATCAAGTTAAGATGTTTTGACATAGTTAAACCCTTGCTGGGATGTGCTCACCCTACACCCTAGCCTCCACCTTACCATCCAACCAAAGAGAAGGGCTTTCATTATCATCCAAGGCAAACCTAAGCTATCATCAAGTGTAACAAATCCAGTTCAACTTGATACACTAAAGTCTTCCATCAGTTTTCCTACTTCACTTATCCTTTGATTTTACATAGCATACAACCCATTACCTCAAAAGAACAGCTGTTTCAGCAAGAGGAATTGCAGAGTTGCCACTAATTTTCTGTTTATCAAACACTCTCCATGTTCTAGACATGAACTGTCAAATGCACAATTTCTAAACATCTTCACGCCTCCTTGTGTTGCCATGTATAATATTGTACTTGCAGAGAGGGCAGGTAGCATTTATGCGAAGCCACTTGTCAATACAGGCACTATGAAAATGATGTCTGCAAGGGATCTCCCGCAACTCAACTCCATCATCATATGGCAACAGGCAGATGCAACATTCCTGCATCAGTCACAACCCCGAAGTAGTTTATACAATTTCAGTATGAAAAATGTGAGAGCACACAAAGTCAGCTTCCACTATTTACATCTCCTCAATAATAAGATCACATATAGTGACCTAACAGAATGTAATGGCTACTTTTTTGCTGCTTACCGCATCTTCCCCAGAAATGGCCCGATCTGTCAGACTGTCAGAAGATCCAACCAAACTCATCACACCAGCCAGTGCTCCACTCTTCTCCCCACTTACTTTCTGATGGCTACTATCAGTGTGTTGGAACTTGAACTTTGCCAGTGCATTGATGTCTTCCTCTGATGCACCTTCCTGATAAAGTGCCACCACATTCACAAGTAGAAAGATTAAGGCACTACAATTTCCTCATGATTTCAAAAGTCTCCCTTGAATTCAAAGAAAAATAATGATAAACGGAGACCAGCCAATCCCTGCAAAATGAGTCAATTTTTCCATTGCTGGCTGTTTACTGAACTTAATCAAATTTACTTCAAGAAGTGGGAGGGCAACATCTCCAGCACTACATGGGACACATCCAAGTCATGAAAACTGAACAAAATCTGAGAGTGTGAGCAGCATAGGTCCTTGTGAGTGCTAGATCAACAAAAATATTTGGACCTTTCTACATCAATCTGGCAATTTGGGACAGCAAATGACCAACTGAGACTGACTTGTGAAGAGTATGACTGCTGTAGCATTGTGGCAATAGACACCCACAACCAGTTAAATGGAGCAAGAGCCAACTGAATGAGAGATGGAGACTGCTTTTATCATAGCTTCCAAACAGAGAGCAGGGCATGGGATGGAGGGTTGATGCAGGGAGTGGAAGGGGGAGAGAGAGAGAGAGCACACCTGGTCAGCAACTGCATAGAGAATAGCAATAATACATGGTAGACAACAGCAGACAGCAATGCCAATGACACACGCAAGTGCCACGCAAAACACAACAAAAAAAACATCGAATGCTAGAAACACCATACAGAGCCTGCAATTGCCACAAAGGTTCACAATTACTCTCATTTCCCTAATTCTTCTCAATGACTCATGCCATGATCAAGAAAAATCAGAAAACAAAAATCTCAAATTTCAACAGCAAGTAAGTAGCCTTAAGTCATGAGACATCAAAGGTATCAGAAACAACATATAGAGCTTAAGGGCACAATTTTGTTTTGGATAAAGCTTGTGTATACCAATAGAGGTGGGGGGCTTCAGTGGGGAGAGCTTGACCTCCAGCAGTAATCCAATAGAATCCAACAATCCACCAAACAAATGAGAACATTGTGTTGGTGGACTCTAATCGCTTTGCTAAACTGTTTTTCCACAACAAAAAACCACAGGGTTAATTTCACCATCCAACATAACATACAGCTTAGAATTCCAATGTTGTCTATTATTCATTCAGGACACAAAGAGGAGGACAAGATTGCACTCCCATTCTTTTCTTGATCACTGGTTGCAACAACTTTAGGGTTTCTGAAACTCACGAAAGGCAACAGCAACATAGAAACAAGATACCAATACATCTGGAAGAAGGTTTTTCCTCCTCTAATTGAAAGAAAAGAAGGTTTGAGACCTCGTATGTGCAAGGGGACCAGCGTCATCATCGTCGAATCCTCCATCATGCTCAGAAGAAGCAGGAAAAGGGGGCGACTCGGATGGATTCGTAGAAGAAGACGAAGAAGGGTTTGCGCTAGTACGCCGCTGATGCCGCCGGCGTCGATACTCACAGCAAACGCAAAGCATGTGCAAAATGCACTGCAAAGCATAGCCCAGGACCCAGACACGCAAAGGTGTACGAGGCCTTTCTTCCTTGCTCAAAGTCAACACTGCCAAAGCTACTTGCACGAAAGCCAAATTCCAGATCAGGTCTAAGACTACCACGGGTCTGGAGTACGCCCAGTCACTCTGCCGCTCCTCCAGCTGCTCAGCTGCTGATTCTCGGACAAGCATAGACGGTTCTCTCATGATCCGCCGGCTTCCAGCTCGTCGTAAGTATCTTGCAGCGCCTTGCACCCTGTTGTTGTTGCCTCCTCTACGACTACTATTATTGCTTCCGTCACTCCCGCTCCCACTGCTTGAGCTTCCTCCATTCCCTAGCAGCAAAGGTGTGGAGGAATCCACCGGCCCCGAAGCAAAAGTAACCCTATTCCTCTCCATCGTTTGTCCGTGCTCTCTCTCACTCTCTCTCCTTTGCAGGCCTTAGCAAGCAACACACCTCACCCTCTCTCGCTCACCGTTCACAGTATAAACATCTCACCGATCTCACCTGTAAGCTCAAGACTCTTCACTGATTGCACGACGGGGCTCATCGCTTCTTTCTCCTCAATACCCAAATCGTAACGCAATTGTGTGCATCGAGGAAGAAAGAAGGGCAGCGGCAGGAAGAACGTGCTCGAGCGCCGCGAGCGCTTGAAAGGCTCGAACAGGCCAGGAACAACGACGCCGGAATTGGTGAGCTCTTGCGCTTTCTATGTGTAAATGCACACCACACTGATGACGATTCCAACGGAGGCGTTTGATTTCAAAAGCGGTTCCGACGAAGGCCGTCGATTAGGAAGACGGTTCCGAAGAAGGCTGTCCAAGAAGACGGTTCCGACGAAGGCAGCGGATTGGGAAATACTTCCGACGACGGTTCCGCCGTGGGTTCTGGATCAGGATGACGGTTCCGAGGAAGGCTACGGATTAGGGAGACGGTTGCGGGTATAATCCGCATGGAGAAGGTGTAAACCAATGACGCGATTTTTGGAATCTGAGCATTGATGCGGTGCCGACGATGAAGAAGAAATAAAAATTCGATCGGAATGTCAGGTTCTCTGAACAGGACAATTTTTTCCTTAACAGGGTTGCCCGCGTTCCTAGGTGAAACTTTCCTAGTTGGAACGGCCCGTTCTTTACTGCGTAATCTGCTTTGGCTAGCTATTATGGGATTTTTACGGATCACTATTTCCATAATCCGTCCGACTGGCTATTTTTTTCGCATTTGGGCAACTTTTTGGATTATTTTTAATTTGAATCTTCAGTTTGGTAAAATTGGCGGAAAATTCATAATAGGGTTTTCAAATAAACTTCGCATTTTACAGTAAAAAGTACAGTAGGTAGGTTAGTAAAAACAGGACAGGTAGGAGAGTGGCAGAATCATCAGCTGCCCATGCGGATTCCTGGTATCTGCCAGGACGGCCGATTCTGCCACTTAAGACAATCCTGAAGCATTTCTGAACAAATATGTAGGTACGGTACGTCATGGTGCGTGCCTGGCTTTAATTGAACCATCATGGCCGATTCTGATTTTACAGAAATCCTGATCTTCTGCAGAATATGTAGAGAATGGTTCTTCGCGATTGGGCTAAACCAGTCGGAGTGGCAGAATCAGTACGGGCAGCAGATCCTGTCATTTAAGAAATCCTGACCTTGTGCGTAATATGTAGGTACCGTACTTTTACGTTGGGGAGGGCGGGATTGGGCTAAAACTTCGGGAAACTCAAAAGTCAACGATGCACACGCTACCAATAACTAATAACGTATTACCTATAAAGACAGGAAGACAATTATACGCTGGAATGTCGCTCCCAATGGACGTTACAACTTACGCGCCCCAGGTGGGTAGTGAAAAGGGCTAGAGAAACACTGCCCAAGGCCTCATTCTGCCTCCTAGTGAATCACTAATCCTAGCCCTAGGGGTGAACTAGGTGGCAGAAAATGTGGTTGGGGCAGTGATATTTTGTGTGGTGAATTTTTGAGATTTTTTTGGGGATAAAAAATTTGAAAAATGTTTATTTCTTTTTTAAAAAATTCAATCTTGTGAAAATCTTAAAAATTCCCTAATTTTTTAAAATAATAATAAAAAAGAAACATTTCCTCAAGATGAATTCTCCTTCAGCCAGCACCTACAATTGTACATTCATGTTCTTGAGTGTGACTAAATGTGGAAATGTTAAATTTGGACACAGAAACCCAATGTTTTTTTCTCTTTTTTTTGAAATTCTCCCAATGGGTAGATGAAAAAATAAATAAATTCCATTGCCACAGTGTACAAAGTATGTTTGAGGAAAAAAACTGGCCAAAGTTGCCAGATTTTTAGGGGAAAAAAAAAATCTGATATTGCCATATTTAGACAATGGTTTCCAAGAGGCCAAAATATAGGAGAATTCTTAACGTTTTGCACTTTCCTCTTTTGGCCTGTAGCCAAATTTGGCTAATTCCACTTGTGGATGATCAATCATGATTCCCGAGTGTGTGGCTACAACACAAAATTGAAATAAAAATAAAAATAAAAATAAATAAATAATTTAAAAATAAAATAAAATAAAAACCTGTTCAGACCATGATTTAGGAAGAGAATGGGGCATTTATAACGTTCTTGAGAAAATACAAAACAATTTGGGGGATGGTAGGTACCAGTGTAGGTGCGTGCTGGTTCACCCAAAGGCAATTCGATTCTCTTAACTGAAGGATTTTGCTTGCCCTTTCCACCCCTCATCCCCCCCTGCTGCTATCACGTTGTCACATTAATTGCAGAATCGGTCTTCTCAACTGCAGAATCAGCACTGGAAATCCAAGTGGAATACGCTGTTATAAAATACCCCTAAATAGGCAGAAAGGCCAAGTAAAATCTTTACCTGGTATGTAAAGGTCTGAACCCTGAGGTTTTCAACAGGTTTGCAAGGCAGTCTTAATTGACAGGATCAGTCAATTCAGCCAATTTCAACTTGACTACGCGTTGTTTTACTTTATGACTTTCTACCCTACTTTACAGACCATATACATTTATAGACCTTTGAAACTGACCTTGGTCAGCTCAGGTGGGCCTAGGTTATCCTAGGTAGCTTAATTTAAGCCTCGGTTAATCTATATAAGATCAGGTTAACCTAAGTAGGTGTAGAATAGCCTAGGTGAACCTAGGTAAGTAGGTGTGGAATAGCCTAGGTGAACCTAGGTAAGCCTAGGATAGGCTAGGTTGACCTAGGGTTACTTAAGTCAGGTTAGGTCAGCATAGGTTTGTCAAGGGTACGTTAGGCTAGGCTTAACTTCATTAGGGTAAATAAGCATTTTTGCTTAAATTGTATCAAAGTATTATATATGGTTTTGTGATGGTTAGCTTTGTTAAAAAGTAAATTGCGGTGCATTGATGAAGGACTTGAACTTTCAAAGAAGAGTTAAGGGGTTAAGTCCTCACACTTTCAACCTAGGTAAACAATCTAAATTATTTAAGTTCGTTGCCTAGGTAAACTATCTAGACTCCTACCATAGGGTTTATAACTTAAGTTTGTTTTTAACCTAAGTAACCTAGGCTAGGTCACCTAGCCTTATTTACAAATTAGGTCTTATTATCATGTGGCATCACATAATTCAGCCATAAGCTTCAAATTTTAGCTTGAATTTATCACATGGTGGTTTATAAATGAATAATTATTTTTTTGATTTGGTGTAAATTGTTATGTGGTAACACATAATTGGGCATTTTAAAAATATTTTAAATCTAGATTGTCACATGGCATTTTTTAAGATTAGGTCTAAGGTGCCTATGTTAGCCATTTGACAATAAGGAGTTAATTGATAAATTATTAATTTATATTTACAATTAAAAATTTTGGCCATTAGATGCATCTTGCACATGATTGTGGTAAGAATGACTACAATCATGGAAAACAATGTCACAAATTGCATTTGCAACTAACACCAATTATACAAGTAATGACATTTACAATGTGAACATTTGGACTTCATAATGATAAGTAATAATACATGGCATAAACACAAATCATTTATGCAATCCTAAATGCCATATTGTTTTGGTGTAACACAAAGATGCATTTGCAAACACCTTATGAGTTGTGTTGAGCAATGTGATTGGGCATTAGTTGCCCATTGATTCCTTTTTTCCCCCTCACGAAAAAAGGGTAATGAAACCACATGTCACCCCTAGTGGACGCTTGTTTTTTTTGATAAATTTTAGGACCATGTGTGTGTAATAAGCTCCAGTAACATGCCAATTTATTTTCTTAAAAATTCCACCACCATCTTGTCAAGGCTACCTAGGCTTTTCTTTTGGCCATTGATTTAGCAACAACAAATAATTATGATATAATAATGGAGTAGCCAATAGTTGATTCAACAAATTTGTAACTTTTTTGGGGATAGTATGAAGGATATAGGGTGTTTTATGTTGTTGTATGGTGTATTTGTTTGGGCCATGTACAAGTTATTGTAAAGTGCCAAACATGTTTATTCCATTTTTTAAATCAAGATAATTTTTGACCTATTTTCTTTCTTGAAACAAGTAATGATAAATTTTTCCTTTTCTTTTATTGCTTAAAAAAAACTCCTTTGTGTAGTTGTAACTTAAGTTAGCCAACCACTTAATCTTTGACCTAATCTTAATCCATTCTACTTTGATTTTTTCCACTTCCTTTACCTTCTTTCTTATTTGTTCCATTTTAACTAGTTGTTGACCATTTAACACCTTATCTTATAACCTTTCTTGTCTCTCATCAAGGTTTTTCCATAGAAAAACTTCCTTGACACAAACTAAGTTACCTTTTGTTTAAACACCTATTTATAGAACCTCATTACCTTTTTAACTTTGAGAAGAAAGAAGCCTTCTAAGGGGAGTCAAATGCATCTTACATTTTCAAATAATCTTTTTTCCAACAATATCAAATCAAAGAACTTAGTATTCATACATCATTATGATCATTTCATTGCACTTTCACAAATCTTAATCTCACTAAACAATGGATGATGATAAGACAAGAGTGTTTTGCTCAAACCAACTAGGTAATTGTCGTCAAATGGATCTCTCTGGTTTGGGTATTGACGTTAAATTAAAAGAAAAGAAAAGAAAGATGTCATCCCGTTTAATGACATATTTGATAATGTTAAAAGTTGCATTGGTTGGGACTTGTTTTGATAGGTACCTTCTATCCAAGCAAGCCATTTTCCTATCCTAATCGTGCTTAAGGTTGTCCCTTGAAAATCTAAAACTACCCATTGACCTTGGTGATTTTTCAATATTGAGTACAATTTTGAACCAATCCTACATAAAATGTTTTTTGTTTGCAATGAAATGACAACTTACTAAAAACCTTGTCCCCAACATCTTTTATCATGTTGAAATCCCTTAATATGATTCATCATCATGACTTTTGAAGGACTGCCATTATATGCATCCATAGGAAACACCTCTTGACATGGGTGTTAATAGCATAAATGTTAAGCAAACCTAGATCAGTACTTGAGAAGCCACTAAACCTTGTTCCCAAATGCCAATCCATATTCTAAAACTAACTTGAACTATTTCTTGTTTGTCAACAACACATATCACCATAGCATGCACCACTTTGCTTACATGAATATCTAGGAGATGTTTTTGGTATCCAACAATCAACTTCACTCCACATCACATTTTGAAAGTTTCCTATTTTTTCCCCTTGTAGTTTATGTTCATGTAGAAAGAAAAAATCAAACTTGGGGACCATACCAATAGTATAATTTGTGAGTTTTTTGGACCTTTGATTCAATATTGAAACCACAAACATTGTAAGACGCAAGGTGAACTTTGATGAAGAGCCTTTAATATTGAAATACTTTACCTTCACAAAAGGGAGGGCATATTTGGGTTGTGTGTTTTGTTAAATTATTGTTATTTATAAAAACATATATGTTTATCTTGATTTTATGTGTGTCTTGTTTGATTTCACCCATTGGTCACTTTCTTTACAATGGATAAGGTTTTAAAACTAGAATTGGGTTTGTAATGCACACATTTGTAATCAACTATGGCTTGTAGCCTCATGTAAATTGTTAGTAATGTATTCATCTTAGGGCTTTACTTTACACATAAAAACTAGCAAGTTTTTGTTAGTGTATAATGAAGGCACCTTAATGCTTGTAATAAAGCAACAAGCTTTACGAAAATCATAATGCCCACCTCAAGACCCACATGCTAGAGGTGGGCATTATGATTTTCATAAAGCCCACCATTTTTTCTCCATGATATCTTGTGGGTATCTAGTGGGTAGCATAAGAAAAAAAAATTTGTGACAATTTTTAATCTTTGTAAAGATTTAGGGGTAGGTTTTATCAAAATCAAGTGTGCTCTTTAATCCACCTTTGGGGCCCTTGTTCCAATAAAGCTTGCCCCCTTAGGCTTTACCCTACATTGAAAATTGGGGCAATAGTTCCAAAATTTAAAAGCTTGACAAACTATGAACTTTGATGAAATGTAAATGCAAAAGTTGAGTTCCAAACTTTTTAAACCATGCATTTGCATATTTAGAAATTCCCATCTTACCACTTTTCTTGCTATTTTTTCTAGAAAATAAGATTTGTGGTCCTTTTGTGAGTTTTTTTGGCTTTGCTTGTAAGAAAAAAACTACACATTGGTATAACATTTGGTCATTAAATTTTGTTTTGAGCTTGACATGCGTGAGTGACATCTAGAATATATTGTGTTCATGTTATGGACAAACATGTTTCAAAGAATTTCATACTAAAATGATAAGTTCTTGATCTAAGAAGGGAAGCTTTTAGTTTGACGTTTGAACTTGCCATAACCAATAAGGTCATTATGCAATGAACTACTAGTTTGTTTATCATTGTCATTCAAAATAAAGTTGACCATGACACAATTTGATATACAAAGCATATAATGCAATGTGATTGTCATTAATTAGTTTAGGGGGGATCATCAAGATTTTTATATTAAAAATATCTTTTGAAAGGCTTCATCAATTGATTCACGACACACCCCAAAAAAAGAACCTGCTTTTAGCATATTCCTAAAATAAAAAATGTTCACACAACCCACTTATATAAATAACGAAATGGAAGTCCTTGTAAACTCTCACAACTACCAAATCAAAGTTCATGCGAACATAAATATGCATCTACCACACATTTCAAAAGCATGATTTGAGAATAACTCTCTTAATATGAATATGGTTTCTTCCCCTATCCAGATAAAAACACAGAAAAAAAACCAACAACAACAATCACACATAGACAATCAAAGAAGGAAAAAACAAGTAGAGGAAAGGAAAGCAATAACCCATAAAAATGACTTTAAGAAATTAAAAAGTGCACAATAACACGTAGTGCGTACAAGTGGCTCCACTTTGCTTGCTATGCTTCCCTCCCCAAAATAAAAGACTATGCATGTTTGCCTTATAGCCATTAAAAAAAAATGCTACTCAAACAAACTCTGGTGACATGTTTGCCATGTTGCCCCAAGTGCTGTGTGGTTCTTTGTTATTGACGGCCTTTGGTTCCACTTTTATAACATTTTAGAAATCAAATAACCTACAGTTTTGGTTTCTAGAAAAAAATCAGAATCACATAACCTTCAGTTTAGGTTTTAAGAAAAAAATCAATAATCAAACGAACCTACAATTTTCAGTTTTTTGAAATTATCAAAGAACTAGTCGTAACTTTCAGGAAAGAACCAGCAAATAAATGACAATTTAGGGAAGGTTCTTTGAGCAAGTTCTTTGGATTTTTGGAACTCCAATTATGGGTTCAAAATGGTTGACAACCATCAGTCAAGGGTCCATATACCTACCTACCTTTGCCCATCAGTTCTTTCTTTGAAAAGAGAGAACCTCCCAACATATGTTGGTACCAAACAAATTCAGAAATTGTTACATTAGGATTAGGATCCACCTTGTGCAGAATCTATGTTAGATTTCATGTGTAGTTTTTCTGACCATGGATTGGAATTGTATTGGATAGCCAGAATTTGACACCCAAGACATGCTCTTATTTGTGTCCTCATTGCATGTCTGGATAATATGGATGACTGGCACTCCCAATTCTCACCTCATTAGAGATGCAAATCTGACATCTGTAAAGGCTTTTATTGAATTCATTCTCATTTTGCCTTCCTTCTCCAAATGCACTTCTATCTCAATCAATTTCTTCAGATCTCGCTCTCTAGAACTTTATACTTTGTATGGAGGTTTGGTGCACGATAAGGTGGATTCTTTGATTTAAAAAAAATAAAATTAGAAACATTGGTCCTTGAAAAATTCAAGAATTAAAGAACTACTGATTCTGGGTATTTGAAAAAAAACAGAATCATAGAATCACCAGTTTTGATTATTTCAAAAGCCCCAAGAATCGCCAGGTTTCATGAAAGAATTGCTGGGTTTCTAGGCAGTTATTTGACTTTTTCAAAATACATTGAGAATTGTTATTATGTATCATAATTAGGTATTAATTATTTTTTTGATAACCATCTTTACATACCAGAATCAGATATTTGATCGTTTGAAAACTGCACTTATCTACCCTAAGAATCATCCTGATACCTCACGGACATTTGATTGGTGCAGTTTCTAATACACCCCCACACTTGTTTGGTGCAAGTAAAACTAGTGGGCCTGTGTGTCATTAATATACACACCTATATTAAACCACCTATAAGGTCAGCCATTCCAAGCATATGTATGGTCCTATTTTGGGGAGGGAACAATATCTAGGCTTCTAGGCTTCTATGTTGGGGAGTGGCCAACTTCCCAGAAATTTGGTGATGGACCAATCAATGTGGCTTCTTCTTCTAAAGAGCTTTGTTCTTTAAGACTTACTAGGCTTCCAGGTTGCCCTTTCCCTTTTTTTTCTCTGATATGCTTCTTGTGATGGTGGGGTGCACTGGAACATAATTTGTTCCTTTGCCCCCTTGTGACGGCCGTTGGGTTTGTGCTCTTTAGGCTCCGACTTGGGTCCTCTCTCTTTGTCCTCCCTCTCCCCCTTTGCCAAGTGCTTTGTTTTAATAAAGTTTACCAGGGTTTCATCATCCCAATAATATTCTAGTCCAAGTGGGCTTTGACTTCAGAGTTCTTGTGAAAAAAATATTAAAAAGAATCTAAATAATTCCCAGAGACAAAAATCACTACTTTTGCTCTCTTGGTTGGAAAATTGTGAAACAACAGTGTGCAATGACAAATGTGCACACTGCCTTGCTTTTGAACGATTTAGGGTTACAATGTGATCACATCAAACCAAACAAACATATACCTTATTATATAAGATTAGCTCCTTTTTTTTTTACTTCGGACAGAATAGAGTTGTCATACGGCTTGCAAAGTCTGAAAGCATGCCCAACTGTGTGTATATTAGGTTACCTCCTCAAGCTGGTTGGTTATTGGGAATAGTCCATCTGGGCAGATCATTAAGTGTAAACTCTAAGCAGGCAGATATTACAATTGGGAACAGGGTCTCATTGGGAACCAGTAGAGACTTGGGTAATGTTTTTGCAAACATTGTTAAAAAGCTAGGGCATATTCACAAAAACTTAATGCAAGAAGATGAAAGATATCTACAGAAACTCTTTTGAGTGAGGCAAAGTCTGTTCTTGAGCGCATCAGAGTAACTTACTGGGAGAACATGAGCCATATATGAGAATGCTTGCATAGTTTGCTGTAACATTGTAGAGTTACATGGAATGGTTTAAATTTGAAATTATTTTACACATAGAAATTACAAATTCATGAATTTTTGTATTCAATCATTAGGCTTCTTTGTTTTTTCAGAATCAGACATAGACTATTGTCACCTTCATGTAATGAACAATATAACTTCATTTACGCTTGTCTTATCTCACAACTCACAATTGGAAATTTGACATCACAGTGAAAGACATGTCCCGCTGCATAAACAGGAGGTGGAAAGTGGGCATATAATTGCCACCACCAAGCTGTAGGAGAAAACCAAGCCTGTGGTGTCTTGTTCCACCCTCCCCAAACTCTAGAACAAAAGCTAGAGCAGGCATCTTCAACTCCCAAGCTCAAGAAAAACTTAACTAGTCTTGGTGTAGCTGACCAGCTAAGACCAAGAAAAGCCCAATTAAACTCCTCTTAATCAGCATTATGCTCTTTTGTTTATACTTGAACTGGTATTTAGTGTTAACTACATTTAGCACACACCGTTTGTTTTAGAGAGTGAGTGTTTTTTGTGGCCTGAGTGCTTTTTGTGGTGGATATGGTTACGGATGCCTTCATCAAAAGCAGCAGACTTTTTCACATCTCCAGCTGTCACTGCACCCTTGTGGGCAAGCTCCGGATGCTCATCCTGCACAGCTTCAGTGACAGCTTGAATGAGCTTTGATGGATGTGCATCCAGATACTGCAGAACCCGCTTGAGATCAGTGATAAGTCTCTCGCCCAAAGACCTGCTGAAGTCTTCCCTGACAACCACACGGAGAAGACTCACTTTCTCTGCATCAGGTGCCATAGTGTATGCAGGCACAGTCCAGCCATACCTTCGCAACCCATCTGCGATCTCAAACTCATCATGCTCAGACTTATCCTTCAGGGAGAAGGCAACCACTGGCACACCAACTTCCTTGGACAGGAGTTTAAACTTGCCAGTGTCTACAATTGCTTGAGCCAAAGCCTTTGCATTAGCAGCACAGTTTTCCATGATGTTTTTGTAGCCCTGATGAAAGACACACATTTAGTACATTATCCTGACTATATGCAAAATGCTAAAGAAACATCAGTAGTTCTGTGCAGAGGCTATATAAAGAGTATGCCAGAAAGGATCCAGTACCATTGAATCCCTTGAAAAACAGGCTCTGACTTAAGCAATACCTCTCTTTGACAGGCCCTCAATTAATAAGATAAACATACCCCATGGATTTGCAAGTTATGATGTTTCCAGAGTTTGCCAAGTGTGTCCTAAGATGAACATATTTGACTGTTTGGCAATCATACCTCAAATCCAAGTCGAATGAGTTGGTAATATTGTGCTATAACTTGGGATGCACCTGCATTGGGGGAAAGTCGATCTCAATCAGAAAAATCTTCTTCCTAAATCAACTTGAGAACTCTAGCAATGTAGAGCTCATACCTTGGATAAGCAATTCATCAGAACAACCTTGGCAACAGGCTCAATGTGAGAAAGACTGAACATGCTCAGGTGAAAAAAAGAACATTGTTCCTATCCTTTCTCAGCCTTATGAGACATCTGCAGACGAGTTTCTACAACAAATCCTATAGAGTATTTGTAAGAGGCAGGTATTATGAGATGTGCACTGACCCTTGGAGAAATTAAGAGTGAAAGTGGGTTGATCTGCTCCAAGGTAGTTGACATGGAACACAAGCTCTTCAGGAAGGTCGTCCTTGCTGCGCCAGACGACCCACCCAATGCCAGCATACACCAGCCCATACTTGTGGCCACTCACATTGATGCTCTTCACTAGAGGCAGCCGGAAGTCCCACACTAAGTCTGGATACAAAAATGGTGCAACGAAACCTCCGCTTGCAGCATCCACATGAATGGGAATGTTCCACCTTCAAAAACAATCAACGCCCCAATTTCTACTTGGATCAACCAAAGCCACATGTTGCAAGTTTTAGTTTAACAGGTCATCCAATCAAGCATTGCACTACTGTTCCTCATTGTGGCATTTTCAAGAACTCCATACTGGATTGAAACTCTTGGAATTCTCGAATTCAATTGGTTAATCAATCTGCAGTACAATCCAAACAATCTGATCTGAACTGGCAGTGAGTGTGACCAAATTTTCAAATGTGATTGAGCTTACCCTTTTTCCTTGTTCTTCTTGTCAAGCAAGTCATTCAAGGTCTTGACATCTTCAAATTCACCATTGTAAGTAGAGCCAAGAATGGCACAGACACATATGGTGTTCTCATCACACAACTCCACTGCCTTTGCAGGATCCATGATGTAGTAGTCTTCACTCAGTTTAACATCCTTCAACTCCACTTCAAAGTATCTTGCAAACTTCTCCCAACACACCTGTACCCCACATTGACATTGAATCCAATTAGCACCCACAGAAACACAACCTGACTAGGAGAAAATAGTGGGGAATGCTACTTGGGTGTCATAACATGCTTGGATCTCACCACAGTTGGAGAGAAGATGATGGTAGCAACCCAGGGAATGGAGAGCCTCCTGCATGGAAGGTCCTTGAGGATGAAATTAGGTCAAGAGAAAAGGGCCAAACCTGCACATTGGCACCAGTGACCAAGTTGGGTTTATCATAGGGCAACCCTGCAGCCTTGCGCTCATTTTGCCACTTGCGTTTGAATGCCAAGCCAGCAAGCATGATAGCTTCAGATGATCCCACTGTGCCTGCCCCAATAGCTTGTTTTCCATCCTCAATCGGTGCATTGAACAGCCTTGCAATCATGTTCACACACCTATCCTGCAGCAGATTATGATCGGAATCCTCAGCCATTAACCTTTGACATGAAGTTTACTGCAAAGATAAAATTGTTGTCATCAAATGACACAAGTTGCAGCTGATCAAGAGCCACTACTAATCTGATCTGGGCCCTAAAAAGACCATGAGCTTGAAGTAGAACAGCTTCAAATAGGCGAAGGTCACACACAGACTAGTATGAGAGTTTTCAATCAAATCCCTGCTGGACTTGTTAGGTCATTGGTTCCCCATATCCTCAGTAATTGTGGGGTTAAGGCTCCCAGATGAGAGGACCTGGAACTCAGTGGTAATAGGGTACTCGTCCATATCAATGTAGTTCTTGTTCAAGGCAGACAGGATGAGTTTGTCACACTCAGGCTCCATCCATGTGGTCACAAAGGAGGCAAGGTTGAGGCGGGGATTGCCATCCAACATGAGCTCATCACTGATGATCTGATATGCAGCTTCTCTTGGTGTTTCAGTCTCTGGCAGACGATACCTGTGCACACAGGCGGCCAGCCAATCCAACCAACCAACCAACCACTCTGTCATGCAGATGGAAGTGTGAAGACAAACACAGTGTAAATGACACATGTAAAAAGAATGCCAACAGGAGAAAAACAAAGTGATGTTTGACAACTTTTCCTTGAGTGAAGGTCAAAGGCACAAACCCTGGAGGATATAATTCCACTTTCTTGACTAGTTCTCAGGGGACAAAGATGATGAGATTTTTCCACTAGACTGGAGAGGACAATGTTTTCAAGCACTCAGTTGACAAGACAGCAAAGGCTCCATGACAAAGGAGTGTAGAGAAACCGTTCATAGTATAATGGATGGCTTAGAACATAAAGATTTAGAAGTTTCTTTAGAAGAAGCAACATGCAGGTCGAATGATTTCCTAAAAGAAAACATACATGAAAAAGTTTTCTACACATGCAACTGATTTGCTGCCAAGATCTGATTCCTTGTCGCTTAGGATGTCCAAGTTGCCAATGGATTCCAACCCGGTTGAAATCTGATAAAGATCTCACAAAGCTTGAAATAATTGCAATAAAGAGCAACAGAAGGATCATAGATGCATAGAGACAGAGACAGAGAGACAGAGAGGCAGAGGCAAAAACCTACTTTGGAAGTGAGCTTTGACCATAGCGTGAGCCGAATGTGCAGTCCAGCAAATGGCTGGATCCTTCGGAATGCTCTGAAGAGGCCTCATGAGGAACCATTGATGAAAGCGTCATGTTTTCCGGAGCTCCAAAAAACAAAACAAAAACAGCCTTGTTCCTTCTTCTCAGCACACCTAATTCCCCTCACTCCAAAAACCCTGTGAATAGGGGAACAATTTTTTTTAAAAGTCGAAAGCCAGAACTACACTTGAGAAGAAGCTCAAAGAGGCAATGATCCCCTACAGAGACACATAACAGAAAAAGGGAGCGGGGGGCGAGGGGAGGGAACGGAATACAACGACAACGACGACAAATGTTGCAATTCGTTAGGAGAGATGCTAGTGTGTGCACCACTGCCTTTGAGAAACAGTAAATAAGTACTTAGAAGAAGAGGAAGACGGAGAGACGATGAAGACGAATATTGCGACCCCAATTTTCGCCTGTTTTTCCCAGTTCAGTAATGAATGACACCCTTTTTTCACTGCATGATTATCGGAACCTTGCGAGACTCTACCAATTTATAGCAAAACTATTTATGGCAAATTTCCTTTGTATCTGCAATGCATCAGTATGCTTCAGTATTTTTCTGTGTAATAGTTATATAAAAATATAGTTATTATTATTTTTTAAATATCACACCAAAAGGGGCTCACCAAAATATCTTTAAATGTATGTTCTGTTATAAATTCATTTAAAAAAAAAAAAACAACTCCAAATTCGCCCAAAAGTTTTTGTTTTGGGAGAGAAGGGGAGAGGGAGTGGGCATGGGTGTATGTTGTCACAGTTTTGTCAACTGACTACTGTTTTAATATTTGTTCAGGTATGGGCACACTTGGTATTTAGGGCCTTGCAATTAACATCACATTTTAACATTATATATTGTAAAGGAAGAATGAAGCTTCCTCTGACTCTGGACAGACAGTGGTCACGGACAGTTAAGGTAGTCTTCGTACATAGTTATGGGTTTCAAAATAATGACAAAGTCAAAGAACCGGCCAACAAAGTGGCAGTTCTTCCATAAAAATCATCAGCTCGACAAGGTTGTTGAAATGAAAGAAATCGACGATTCTTTTGTTCCTGTTGGGTTCTCAAGAATCGAAATCGAAAGATTAAAGAACTGAAGTGGGAAATGTGAAGGACCAGGCGGGGGGAATAGACGGGTTAAAGAACCGGAGTGAGAAATGTGAAGGACTAGCTGGGGGGGATCAACGGGTTAAAGAACTGGAGTGAGAAATGCGAAGGACCGGCCGAAGGAGCTTGACGGGTTAAAGAACTGGAGTGGGAAATGCAAAGGACCAGTCGAAGGGGCTCAACGATTTAAAGAACCGGAGTGAAAAATGCGAAGGATCGGGGCAGGGGGGGGACCAACGGTTGTTTGAAAAGAAAAGTTTTTTTGAAAACCAAAAACATCAACCAAACATTGTTGAAATAACACACCTGTGCATTATGCATGGGGTTCACACTAGTCAACTAGTGTCACAAACCACAATATCATTATTTGTAATATTACAAGTTACCATAAACTCTTTAAACATTATTTCAACGTTGTCCACACGTGATATTAATACCCTTACCCTAAGGTCAGTTTAGTCATTAAATAATCCTCAAAATAGTGAAATGGTTGTGAAAATATGAAGTTGACATGTTGAAAATCATACTAATTATCATAGCCTACACTATCCATAATTTCATTAGTCATATCACAATATTATAATAGAAGATGGAACAATATATATAATTTCAAAAAAATTTAAAAGGAATTCATTTTTTGAAAAAAAAATTATTCGTTTTTGTCAATGTGGAAACTGACCCTAGGCTACAGTAGTAACTAACATTTGAATTAATTATTTTGAAGTTTCCAATCTAGTTCATATCTACTACAAAGATTTTTTTAACAAAATTTTAAAAAAAGAGATAAGAATGCATATTGAACAATGAGTTATTTTGTCATTTAAAACAACTTAAGTTAACATCAATGAATTGACTGATTCTCAAAATTAATATTAAAATTTTTAAATATGAACTAAACAATCACAAATAAAATGATCTTAAAATCAATGCTGTATCCTATATCACCCAAGATTTAGTGTTAATTAATATTTAAAATGGAAATTAATGATTAATTTTTAATCATTAATTAGCACTATCCTATCACTGGAGTTAACATCAAGTGTGGCCACACTTGTTATACAGAAGTGTGTGTGGTCATTTTAAGACCAAAATCCCATTTTGGAATGATTGCCAACTTGAAAAATATTTTAAAAAATATTTATATCACAATTTCAATTGTTTACTGGGTAGCGTGTTTTGCAACCTGGTGACAAAATAAAATTATGCTGTTGAAGATTCTTAAGAATACTTGTCAAAATTCAGCCCCAAAAAATAAAATTTTTTAAAAGAAAAATTGGTCCCATTTTGATTGATTTTTAAAATAGGGGTCAGTCTGTCGCAGGGTTCTACTGTTTGGACCAGTTTAGCAGTCTTTTTATCCATGTTAAATAGTTGTGGCTAAGGTTTTTTTTTTCCCCTAAACAACATTCCGATGTAGCATCATTAGCACAACAAGATTTAAAATTAATTGGCGAGGAATTTTTAGAAAACTGTAAAAAGTGGCGGAACCGTAAACAGGGGGAACCTGCTACTTTGCGTCAGGGAACATGCACTTCCTTGGTGACCAATTCTACCACGTTTGCCACCACCACTGGCCTTGCTGGCCAGAGTCGAGTACCAAGGGGCACATTCTGCCAGTCTTTACTGGGCAGAAGGGAGCACCAAGGACCCCTTCTCTAGTACAAAAAATTTAGACATTGGGAAAAATTTGGAAAAAATTCTAGTGTAAATTCGACTATTTTTTTTTTTTGAAACGAATTTCGCAAACTTTTCGATATTATTAAAATTTTAAATTATTTATAAAAAAAAAACACTGCTGAGTATTGTCATGGGAAAAAAATTGTCATGGTTTTTTCACAAGGCAGAGCCTGGGCTGTGTTCTTTACTTACCAAAAAATAGACACACCTTACCCTGAGGTCAGTTTCGTCTTCAAATAATCCACAAACTAGTGAAACAATTTTTTTGTGAAAATATGGAGTTGACAAGTTGAAAATCATCATAATTATCATAGGTTACACTCTGAATAATTTCACTACTCAACTGACAATATTATATCATAGTAAAGCATAGAAAAATTAAGAATTTCAAATTTTGAAATAATTTTTTTTTTCTTTTGTTTTTGAAAAAAAATTTATTCCTTTTGTCAATTTGGAAATTGACCCTAGAATAGGGTATTGCATCATCTGTTAATAACATGTAGGCCAATGAGACTGCACTTTTATCCACTTACATGGCTACAGTATTAACACATCCATGTTTTCAGATTATGCTCCATAATGACCACTCGATGCTCCAATATGGATTTGAAGACCTAATTATGACTCATAAGTAGCTACGAATCTTGCAAAAAAGTTTTTTCTAAAACAGTGGGTGTAGATGTAAAAAATTTGCACAAAATGTTTTTGGCTGATTTCAACATAGCTTTTAAGTTTTGATGCAATTTTGTGTCAGTTCTGTATGAGTTTGAAGAGTTTTTTACGACTGTGTTACCAGTCTTTTATGACAAAACTATGCCAAATCTTTTATGACAAGATCTCTACCCCCAGTCAGAAAACTGAAGAAAAAAAATAAACACTGCACTCATCATGACTTTTAGCCAAGAAACTCATAAAAAACAGATAAAACAAAGTTTGAAAAGCACAGATGAACATGGCAATTTATGAACTCTACACGAGGGTACTGCTGTAGAGTGAACATGTGGACAGTTAGGTGTGCATGGTCTGTGGAAACATGTGTTTGCAATTAGGTAGTCCTAAGTCCAATCCTTAAAATGATCAAAAACTTGCACAATTTTTCTTTTAAAGATGACACAACGAGAAAGGAAGCAACCGAAAGGGGAAAAGGCCACATAGGTCCAAACAAAATCTTTCCACTGTATAAGTACTCCCACTTTATAAGTAACCCCGGTTTCCAATGGGCAGGGGGGGGGGGGTTTAGTATTAGCCCAGGCCAAAAATGGCGACAAACAGTTTTGGAAATAGAAATTTCATGCAGCCAATGGGAAGGCTCAGCTTGCACTCAAAGTGCCTTGATTTATTTTCTTTTAAGTTTTGGGTGGGTGGGTGCTACCTTTGCCTTCTTGGGTGATGCCTCTAAAGGCTAAATTTGTCCTGAGAAAATGTCAAATGTGAACCCGGAGACCCCCATTTTTTCTGAGGGCAGTATATCTATAATGTTTAGAACCTGCCCCAAAACCCCTGGGGGTTTTTACCATGGTACCACTGTCGGTGCTGGTCCAAGTGGTTGGGTTACTGGCAATGGAAACTAAACCCTAAACCTGGCGATGGAAACTTCAATAGGTCTCACCCGAGCAAACCAGGAGCACAAAGAGGCCTGGTGGCATCGAACTAAAGGCATCGAGCCTAATGCCCATGATACTAAGGGGGAAGAAGGTTCCTTGACCACCTTAGTAAACCACACACAAAGCACCTCTTTCATGAGTGGAACCCTGAATACAGAGCGGACTTGAAAGTCCGCAGACACTGAGTTAATTGGATTAAACAAGAGGTGGGTAGGAGATCGAGCAAGGCCTGCCTCATTGTAATGAGCAGTTGTGTCAACTGCTGTCCCCCAAAGACCTTTCTGAGGCAGGCTCCTCCCCATAAAATGTCTGTAATGCTTCAAAACCACAGACATCACCTCCAAGACTCACCATTTCTCTAAGTTATCACCATACATAACCTATGGGCCATTATTATTGTAACATTAATAGTTCATTGTGGAAATTGTGAAATGTTCAAATTCAGGCTACCCATACCTCTCCTATTAATTAGATGAGGTGCCTCCCAAGTTTTTTTTTTTGTTTTTTTTTTCTTGGTGATGAGCCATCACTCAAATTAAATGAAACTATGGGGGCACCCAAAATAGAAGGTTCTATTTTGGGAGTATAGAGTTCCTCCCCATTGGCCCACCTATATACATGAAAGGAGGACAACATTTGCCAAAGCATATGGGATCAAAGTGAGGTGCTATGGAGAACATGTTGGGGAACAAATTTGGAACTTGGGGAACATATTAAGAACCTGATGGTAATCCATTGGGAACTTAAAAGGAATATGGAACACATTGGGAACCAGGGAAAAATGGAAAAAAAAAAAACCTTCCACCCAACACCTCCCCCCCCCAACTTACAAGGAAAAAGCAAGGCACCTCGATGGCATGCTTGGGCCTTCCCATTGGCTGCATGAAATTTCTCTTCCCAAAAGAGTTCGTCACCATTTTTGGCCTGGGCTAGTACGCCTTGCAAAGAACACCCTACTTATCGAGTCTTGACCCTATTTTTGAAATTATAATAAAATATTTTGACAAATTCCAGTACCATATACGGTATATGTCATATTTGTGCATGTACTGAGCAAGTGCCACGTCTAGTGGTCGGTGCTTTAGCAAATTTGGGACTAAATAGCCCTACCCTAGCCTTGTGTCAGGAGTAGGTATAAACTATTAAACCTTAACTCTGTTCAAAATCTTCAGCTCCATTTGGCAAAATAAGGTGCTGCCATGACTCACGTGTAAGAGGAAGCATTGTGGGGAGGGCTTTTCTTAAGGTTCAGGTCCCACCCACCAACCAAGACTAAGTACCAAACTATTGCGACCACAAACATCCAAAAGCTCTTGAGTGAGAAAAAGCATTCTGGGAAAGGCTTTCTTGGGGTTTGAGGTCCCATCACCTTGGACTATTTATTACACATGAAAGTTGGGACCTCGAGTGTCCGAAAGCCTTCTCTAGAGTGCTTTACATTTTACTGTGAATCCTGACTAGTCTTTTCAAACCTTTGTCAAAACTGAAAAGCTAGTAGGTTCAAATTTCAAATCCCTTTGTTGCCCAGTTCTTCAATCAATGATGCCTCGGGTCATTCAATTGACTTAAGCGCCCTGCTGAGTGCTTGCCTTTCTTTGGTTTTGGTGCAGGAAATGAGGTCCCCTTAGATTTTACTCGGAAGAGGCTCTTATTTACGAATCTCTCGATTAATGCATCTCCCTTTCCTAAGGCCCCGGCAAAAACTTTCTCGCGTATTTGGAGGGCAGGTTGTCAAGTGTCATGGGGAAAAGGAGAAAAAAAAAAGGGGCCCAAGGGGTGTTTCCAAAAACAAAAAGGAGGAAAATTTTGATTGTTTGCCGGTGCCTTATTCTCCTTGGCTCTACCTCGAGCAGGCACTTATTTGAGGAATGGCCCAGTCCTCATTGGCTGGTACCCTACACGTTTTGGTGCCGACCCTTTCAAGTTTACTTTCATGTGCACTTGCTCTACTACAATCCAATACGAGCTCTCCCTTCAATTTGCTCAATGGGGGCAGCATGCACCCAAGTTTCCCTCAGACACCAATTTTTCAAATTGTGGTTCAAACCAGTGTTGGGCGGGTATTCAGAAAATCCAGATACCAGCTCGGATATCAAAAATTGACATCCAGTGAATATCATTTGAGGTGATATTCAGGCTGATACCCAGGGTTCTGGATATCATTCATCATGCTATTCGACAACTTAATATTTGAAAACTATGTCGGATATCAGAAATGCTGATATCCAGTTTTAATATTAGATCCAAGGCCAGATATCAGGGTTAGTAGTTAGTAAGTAGGTTAGGTTATTCATTAGTTAATTTGTAAGCTCACACCTAGTTATATATATATATATATATATTTCATTTTTCTGATGCAAATAGGGTGGTGAGAATTCTTAGAAAATTTTAGACTATTCGGAGAACACATTTTCAAAAGTCTCTTCAAAGTTGTAGTTAGTAGTAGTTATTGTTGTGGCTATCCTTTCTTTAAAAATTAATTTATCATTTTTTGAAAATAAATTATATATATATATACACACACACACAATATTCCCTTATTTAAAAATTATGTTGCCTTTTGGAGATTTACACTCAGAAAAAGCCCAACATAATTGGTAGGTGAATTTTGGATATTTGGATCTATTGATATTCAACTAATAAATAAACAGTGAATATATGGGAACATTGATATTTGAATCAGATTGAAAAATGTGAAAATCTGATATCCAATCAGGATATTTAAAATTTTAAAAATAACAAAAATGTAATATCTTTAATTGAGAAATTAAAAAATGGATATCCCAAAAAAATGATATCCATCCAACATTGGTCCAAACCAATGTTGCAAAGTTTTAATTTTTTAAAAAAAAACCATCAAACCCATTTTTTACAAAGGAGTTGAAGAACTTGCCCAATTCTCTTTAAAAGATCATTTTTTAACCTTTGGAAATGGGGCAAGGTATCAACGTTCTAATTAATTTAAGTAAGCAAATCCTCAAAATGCCAATTCTCATAAATTTGACAACATTGGGTTATTTAAGGCAGTTTTCACAAAGCAATTATTAGTTTTAAGAAAATTCACAAAAGCATTGTCAAAACATTTTTTTATGAATCAAATAAATATTTCAACAATTTTTTTAAAATTTCATACTTCAAAAATTTCATCCCTCTCAAATGCATCTTTAAAAAAATTTAAATCTCAATATGTTTCAATAAACTCTACTAAATTAAAAAGAGATTCACAACTTACGCTTGAATCATTAGGCTAATTGTTTTCACAAATATCAAATTTTTTTAATTGTTGGATTATAAATGACATTTTAAAATATTATTAAGTATTTTGGTTAAGGAAAAAAATTCTTTTTGTCTCAATCTATGATTCAACAATGCTTCAAATTTGGCAAACAAGGAAACCAATTGTAAGAAACATTGATTCATGTTTTTCCTACCATTGAAAAGGACACTTCATGTCTTTCACATCCATTTGATATATTTTGAAAATTAAAAACTCCTTGTCGACTAACTCTCTTGTTGGTTCATTTGTACTTGCAGTTTGTTCAAAGATATTCAAAGTACAATCCTCATCAAGTCTTTGGTCAACAAAACTACTTTTAAATTTTACCAAAGGATTCAAATGGTGATGACATTTCATCAACATAGTCAACATAGGTTACAAAAACTTTTTATCATAGGGTTCAATGACGAAAATAAATAAATAAAACGAAATTTTTTTAACCTAAGGTTTAACATTAAGGAAAACATGTTATGGTTTTTTTCCATATTTTAAAAAAAAAAAATCCAAAATTGCACAAACTTAATAATATGATAGATGTGACATGTTAAAAGAGGTAGCACTCGACCAATCACCTTTAAAATAGTTTTTCGTTATAACATGTAACAATAGTTTTTCAAAATTATAATGTTTATTGAAACATGGTTACTTTGTTAATAAATTTGTAAAACAAGAATAAGGATGTTTCCTTGGGTGAATTTCAAAATCAACACAGGGTCTATTCCACTCTTACCTTCCCTTCCCATATGGGCTAGGTTATGTAATTTTGTAAATCTCCTTGTGTAGACTTAATAAAAAAAATGTTTCAAAACTCTACAAACTTTTTCATTTGTCATAACATATTGACATGCTTTTAAGAAAACATGGCCAAAACATGTTCCTAAGGAAAGAAATTCCAAACCCAATGCTTCACAACTCACAACTAGTTTTAGTGCACTTTTCATTGTATTGAGGTCAAACCATACTTTTCCACTATATATGTCAAACTTTGAATCAAAACATGTTTTCTATTTATGTAGCTTCAAAAAATCCAATGGCAATATGGGTTGGTTACCAATCAACTTCCAAAAAAATAATGACCAAAATAAACATATCCTGGGATCCTTTTGACATCCACAAATCAAATCTTATAATTGTTGATTTACATTTTGCCAAGGTTGGTATAATTGATTAGTTTTTCCAATCAAACACATTAATATTTCTTGCACAAAAATTACTTTTGAGAGGAAAATTAATTCTTAGACCAAATGTTTATACCAAACACTTTCAATAAAATACATAGATTTTTTTTTTCCACAATCAAAATACCAAGGTCTTCAAAAAACTCTTTCTACTACACATCATCATTTTTCAAGAAATGTTTCATAGTAACGTTTTTGGAAATTAAACCCCTAAACACATTCAATTTCTTTTAATTGGTTTCTTTTAGCTAATTGATTTTATATGCTCCCTTTCATTGAACTATTCACTTCATCGTCAAAGATATTATTATTCCATGTATTTTATGAAAAGAAATGAATCATTTTCATATTTGTGTTTTTGGATTTGATGCATTGATTAAATTATTATAACAAGGATTTAATGTTACATAATTGTGGGTGATAAACATTTACATATTTGTTATCATTCACACAAAAAATGCCCTACTTAAAAGAAATTATGCCATGAGGTTTCCACAATATTCTTTGAGCATGCAATTTTTTAAATTAATTCTAATTATCTCTTCTTCATTTTTTGGATTTATGTTCATTTTAGTTTAAAGATTGTGATTGCCTTCAAACCTTTTTTCCATTGCTTGTTCTTCCATAATTACTTCATTCATGAAAACTTCACATGTCATTCCCATTGATCTTATTTTCATTTTCAAAAGACTAACCCATTTGCAATTGTCAAAAAAAAAGTTACAAGGAATTTGTTTTTTTAAAACTAATTGTCCTAACAAAAAATTACAAAAAATCCTTAAAACTTCAAAATGTAAACAACTAAAGCAATTAAAATGAAAAGGTAATGTTTGAAAACAATTAAAAATTTCAATCATTTTTCCCTCCTTTCATCATGTTGCAAAAAAATGTAGAAGTGCAAAATGTAATGTATGTTATATGTTTTATGCATATAGTCCAAAATTTCATAAATCTTGCACACAAATATAAACAACCATTTATATTAGTAAAGAAATTAATAACTACAAACCAAAAGACAAACTAACTAAATAAACAATCACAAACACATACAAATAAACTAACACAAGATGGCAAGAACTTACCAACTAAAGTAGCTCAAAGGCCAAAGTTCTTTGACACACCTTTAAATTCTTCCCAAAACTTGGGAAATGAACCTCTAAATGACAATGAAAAGAAGGCAGAAAGAAGAGGAGTTTGAAAGCATGGTTGTTAATTGACAATAATTTATTATCATAGGGTAGTAGTTATCATCTTAAGGCATAATAATTAGAAAGTAATTTTGGATTGGAATAAAGGATAACTTATTAATGGGGTAAATCTCCACTAGAAGGAATTATGTCCTTTATAATCAAGAAATCTATTATTACATTTCATAACAACACATCTTGGGTTTTACGATTGGTTAATAAAATGATGATTATTATTATTTACTACAATTGTAGCTACAAGTTCATGTTAATGATTGCAAGTTGTAAAAGACATTGTGGTGGCACATGGCATTGTCATTTTGCAACTATAATCAATATCACAACTTGATGGTTTTTACAAAAATATCAAAATTTCAAAAATGTATTTTTAATGTATTTTTAATCATCCAAAATTAGGTAACAACACAATTCCATTCATTCTTGCAACTTTTGGTGAATAATAACAACTTATGGTTGTGTGATGCTGATGTGGCATGCCACATGGCAATGAGGTTGACTAGTAGTCATAACACCTTATGACTTGTGACACTAACTTCACATCATGATTCATGTCATTGATTTGATGAATTAATCACATTTATTAGTTAATTGAAAATGTCGTTGGCTTTTGTGATTAATAACAACTTGGCCTTCCATGTGACGATGAAATGGCATGCCAATTGGCAACAAGGTGTCACAAATTTTTTTGTCACACCATAAGTTTTTATGTGTTTTGAATTTATGGCACTAATATTTGTCATGGCATGCTGTTTTTTTTTTGGTGCCATGAAGTTTTTGAAGTCATAAATTCACATGCATGTGTATGTGTACTAAACAATTTATTGTTAATTGTAATTATGATTACAATATTAATAGTCATTTTGGAAAAGGTGACACATAATTCCTTGACCTTTTAACTATTTAACACACTAGTTTAGGTTAAGTTACCTATTAAATTAACCTATGTATGTAGGCTATTTATTAAAAACTTGTTTTGTAATATAGGGTACCTTGTAAGTTATTTAACTAGACATAATAATTTTAATACATTTAATATGTTTAAATATACCTAGAATAGGTTACCCTACTAATAGTTAACCTAAGTAGGCTTGCTTAGGTTCCTAGTTTTAGATTGTTTGCCAAGTCAACCTAAGTAGTTTCATTACACATATTTTATCAAATTTGTAACCATTTCAAATTTGTGCAACTAAATGCAATTATGACGTGACTAGATGCGACATAATTATCCTAGGTTTTTTTTTTAGCCTAAAAATGTTTAAGTTAACCTGGGATAAATTAATAAATAGTTAGGTTGATAAATTAGTTCATCTTAAGTCAGGCTAAGGAGGTTTAGGTCTAGGTTAGGTTGGTAGGTAGTAGGTAGGTGGACTTAGGTCAACCTAAGGTGGCCAAGGTAATTAATTCAATTTTTTTTTGTTATTATAATTAATATATAAAAAATGTGGTGGTGTAATGGATGAAGACTTGAACCCTAGAGTGAAAGTGAAGGGTTCAAGTCTTCATTTTTGTAACCTATGGTACCTAGACCATTTGGCTTAGGTTAGGTAGTTTAGTTTAGGTTTTTTAGGTTAGGAGTTTGACATTTTTTTAAAATCTAAGCCATTTAGCTTAGGTTGTTTAACATAAGTAATTAGCCTAGCTCAATTAAGCTAGGTTGACTTTTGGTTGGGCGAGTTAGGCTAGGTAAACTTTTGGTTACACTAGCTACATGGACTAAATTAGGTTGATTTTTGGTCATGTGCGATGAATCATAATGTGTTTATAGATTTTTGACACATGTCATCCATCCATCAAGGCATCTTTTGTAACATTTAGTTGAATAAAACAACTAAGTTGAGATGGCATGCATTTTACACATCATACCAAGGTCATCGAAGACATGGAATTTCAATATTAAACTAAAATAAAAAATCATAATCCATAAAATGATTGGGCATTGTGACTAAATGTCCTTTACAACTAAATGGATAAAATGACATGGGTTTAACAATTCATGAGTGATTAGTTGCATATGTTTTTATTGACTACAACGTAATCACAAAGCCTAGTCATAAAACCTAGGATGTGTTGTTGTGTTTTTTAAATGATTATATGTATGATTTTAGTCATAAACTATTTCAATGAATCCTATGTGTAAACAGCCATAGTCATATATTAATGGGCATGTGATTAATACACAATGAAATGGTAACAAGATGGTGGTTGTCAATTTTCATCATTTTTATTTCATTTATATGGCATCCATGACTAATGACAAAATGATATGGATGTCCAATTATCCTTACAATGATTAAAAATTGACTACAAATCATTTGATATGAACTTAAACAAACCTACCCTCCACCTACATATTTACTTAGCCCTTGAAAAATCATTTCCATCTTATTACAAATTGCGTGTAAAAAAAAAGAAGTGCAAATTATTGAAAAAAAATTTACAATTTATTTAAATGTGAATAAGGCATTAATAATTCATTTTGAAAATATATTTTAAATATGTTTAAAATATGCCATTATTTCATAACATATTAAAGAATATCCTTTTGCCTCAATGTTTCCTAAAATATGTAAGGACTAGCGACCTCCCTAGGACCTAACCACTCATTTGCTTACCCACCCACCCACACACTTACCTTTTTTCCTATTTCCTACAACCTACTTACTTCTCACCTACCACTTACAATTTGCCTTTACCTACTTCATAGTCTTGTAGTGATATGAAATAAACATGTGAAACAAAAAAACTTGACAAAAGTTGGACACCTTTCGATGGTGTAATCCATTGGTAAGGATTTGGTTTATCATTAGGAAGGTGAAGGGTTCAATTTTTAATATTTGCAACCTATGTGCATTCCTAAAGGATTAAGGTATGTAAACTAAATTAAGGTAATTAGGTAGGTAAATAGGTGACATAAGTTATGTAGGTCAAGTTAAATAAGTTAAACTACCACCTACAAGCATGCCTTTTTTGACCTATCTAAACCTATTACTTATTTATCTACCTATTAAATTTTATTTTAAAAATAATAATCCAAAAAATAATTTTAGTTTAGATGTAAATTCAACTAACTAAACGGTTCATTATTTGCTAATCATATTTTAATCACTCATTACATGACATCTCAACGATATATATGACATGTCTTTTATGCTTGTCCTTTATGATTATAAGATGAAAAATGCCATGTTAAACATTTAATGACTTTTTATTTTAAACAACTTGACTATCATGATTAAAGGCCTTTTAGTCATATAGTGTCCAATATGCTTACAAAATTAGTCATATATGGAATCAAAATGTAAGAATTTTTTTTAGTGCTCTTAGCCTAGCTAGCCTAGTGGGCATCTTAGTAATTTCCTAATTATTAGTGATAGGTTTTCATTTACCATCTCCTATTTACTAAGGGGATAAATTATTTGGGTAATTAAGTAGATTTGTGGTTGGTTTGTTAACCATTCACCTAGGGGAGATTTGGGGAAGATAAGGATAAGATTTGGGTGAATGTGGGCTTTATTTGGTTTCATGGAGTACATTAAAATAAGATGGGGAGATCTAGGAGGATAAATGGAACCCTTGTGTGGTGTGGATCCAGTTTTGGTTTCTTCTTATCCTTTCAGTTCATTCCTTCGTTCTTAATTTCGTTATTCTTTTGGTTGATTTTCAATGAAGTATTTTTGTGTTGTTTTTCAAGAAAGAAGAGCAAACATTTTGATGCAAAAAAGAATGTGAATTTGTGTGAAGGTCATGATGGAGTTTAGAATAGGCTATCTTTTTATTTTATTTTTATTTTCATTACATTTTAATGTTGATATTAGGTTTAGCTAATTTGATGTAGAAAAATGTAACTCCGATGTTAGTTTAATATTTTTTTCATTTTTTAATTCTTTCTTTCATTTATGTTTTCTAGTCAAGATTCTGGAACATAATAGTAGTTGCTATAAGACGATAATAACATACTTATAGGAGTTCAAAGGAAGGCAATAGTTTTATCTAGGCCAATAGATGTCAAAATGGAAATTTTGACCATAGGAAGGTATTGTCTAAGGTTTAAAAGGTAGCTCCCTTCCATCCCCCCCGCCCCCCATTTTTATATGTTTATGGCATTTTTGGAATAGTTTAATTTTTCTATAAAGAAAAAAATATGCCTTTTAGAAGTAACCCATGAACCATTTGCCTTCTTACCTTAAAATTTGATAACTACTTACCTTCACCATGGCAAGGCTATTAGGTCGGTAGTTGTACAATGGTCCTTAACTCCACACATTAAAAAAAAAGGGTTGTGTGAGTTTTTCAAGTTCAAGAACACCTTTTGGAAAAAATCACATGCATAAGCTAAACAAATAGGAAAATGACAAATTAGGCAGGAATAACAAATGTCCATGCAAAAAACATAGGTAGGCAAATAAGTGTTGAACAATTGCTTGAAGTTCCCATGACACAAGTAAGTGGGATTCATGAAACAAGTTTCGAACACCAAAGTAAATGAAAGCAATGAAAAGGCTAGAATAGGGAGTAAGGTAGGCAAGCAAGCATGAGCAAATAGGTGCAAAGCTTGAACAAGGAGCAGTGAAGTAAAAAGTGGTGAAATAAGTAAGAGTACTGAAATGGACATAAGCAAAAAAACAAGAAGGTAAGAGTGTAAAACAAGTGAAAACATTGAAGCAGACAAATAGGAAAAAGGAAGGAAAGGGGAAAGAAAAGGCATTGGTGAGAACGATGAAAAAACCAAAAAATGAAAGAATTGAATATCTACAAAACCAAATAATAAAAAGGAATTTTTTTCAAAAAAACCAAAACAAGAAAAAAGTTAATGTTGCAAACACCACTTTGACATAGTGAATGGAGTTCATTCATATGGGTGTTCATCTATGATTCATAAATAACTTTTAGTTCATTCCTAATTAACTCCTAGTTCACTCCATGTTAATTCCCAATTCATTTTAAATTAATTCACAATTCACTTTTAATTAATTCATAGTTTACTTTCAATTAACTCTTAGTTCATTCTAGTCCATTCTTAATTAATTTTTAATTTATTATTAATGAAGTCATAATTGACTTGTCATTCATTTATAGTTAAAAAGCTTATTAATATTTTTCCTTAGTTGATGGGCACATGAAAACCTCCATGGAAATTTCCTTGAACTAGATCCCAAAAGCCATATAAATAAAGGTAGAACCCCCATTACTTTTAATATGTTCAACACCGATCTGAACTATGATATAATGTCATTGTTTTGTTTTGTTATTTTCGTGTTTAAGTTTTCTTCTTTCATCACAATAAAAATTTGTTTAAACTTTGGTCTTGCACATTTTGTGTTTTTGGCATTAACCTTTGTGTTTGTCACACGCACAAAAACTACTAAAATAAACAACAAAAGGATAGGTATAAGTTTAAATTCAAAGCATGAAATAAAAGGACCAAGACAAAAACACAAAGGCTAAAACCAATAATGTGAAATGTGTAAGACCAAAATACAAACAAATCATTATTGTAATGTAGTAAACAAATGTAAACAAAAGAAAAATAAAACAAAGTTATAAAACAAGATCGTACGTCATACTAGTGTTGAATAAATTGAAAGTAATGGGGGTCCTACCTCTATTTACACCCATTTGGGACCTAGCTCAAAGAAGTTTCCATAAAGGTTTCCAATGTGCCCACTGATTAGAGAAGCTTTTTGAAATGTTTTTTAAACTACAAATGAATTATAAGTTATTTAAAATTTGACTAAGAGTGAAATAAAAACTAATTATGAGATAACTATGAGTCAATTAAGAATTAATTAAAAATGGACTATAATTGAATTATAAATGAACTATGAGTTAATTAAGAGTGAATTAAAAATTAATTAAAAAAATTAATTAAGAATTAACTAAGAGTTATGGATGAACATTCATATGAATGAACTCCATCCATCATGTGAAAGTGGTGTCCACGACAATGTTCTTGTTTTGGATTAAATTTAGAATTATCCTTTCGCCGTCTATTTTTGTAGCTTTTGTGTTTGTGATAGTTATCTTCATACCAAACATTAGGTAATGTTTTTGTGGAACATTTAAAGTGCTTGTGAAATGGGAATGAAGATGTTTATAAATCATTTTATTCTTCACAAAAATAACCATTACAACACCACCAAGAAAAAACCCTAACACTTCGGATGATTCTAGAAATTAAAAACCATAGTCCTAGTTCAACTTACACTTTAGACATCCTAGCTACTTAAACCCCCTAGATTTGGTATAAAATTTAACTTGAAAACCTAATATGGGTAACCTTTTTTTACCCCACCTGGATCCCAACATTTTTGGAAAGGTATGAAAGGGATATAATTTTTAATGGCTAGTTCTCACACAAAAATAACCAATTGACATCCATGTATATTAATTAGGGTATCAAAAAATTTGATACCCAAAGGTGTTCTATGTTTATACCTAAGTGATACTTGCCCAACATTGGTACATACCAATGTTGTGTGGACACAAAATAGATTTTTCTTTATTTTTGAACTGCTTTTGAACTGCTTGATTTCCTGTAATGAATAATTTCGATAATGCATACCTTGCTACCTTTCTGCAAGCTACGTCGACGAATTACCATAGATGATTTATCGACGTTTTGAGTTTTGTAGAAAAGCTATTTTTTAGTTTGATAAAGATTGGGATTTGTGTAAAGTCCTATCTATCTACCTTTCCAAAAACAATATCTTGAGTACCAATGATGGTGATAACATCTGTTAGCATATGATGTTTAGACATAGAATCGAGTCCTTGTAAATGATTAAATTGTTGATAAAATTCAATTCTTAGTTTTTAGAAATAAAAAACCTCCCTGATTTTAGTTATTTGAAAAAATTCAAAATCATAAAACCTCTAATTTTGGTATTTTGAACAAATTAGATTTAATGAAAAAAACCTTTGGTTTTGAGTTATTTGAAAAATTCAAAGGACCTGCAAAATAATAATAATTTAGTGTTACTTCTTTGACCTTGTTCTTTGAATTTCAAAACCTCAATTAAAGGTCAAAATTAGTTCTTTAATTGTTCAAAACTAGTTTGATGACCTAAATTTTAGTTCAAAATCCAATTCTATAAGATAGTTCAAAACTTGATAACCAGGCAATATTAACACCATGTTGATGAGGTGTGATATTATAGACCACTGTTGTACATATGGACCAAGATACATATCTTCTAGTGTTTGATTGAATGAACATTTTTACATATGAAAATGCATTTTTCAAATCATGTTCAATTGAAAATTTTGGTCTTTCACACAATGTATATATGCATATACAATGTATTTTGTATTATGCCATAATTAATGTGACATGGGGATTGACACCTATGGAAACACCCAATGGCAACATCATTACAAATGTAAAGTTGCATCATCAATCTTTGCTTTTGTTTAAATTTATTATTGCCAATTAATAAATCAAATTTCATGTTTCAGGAATGTCATTGTTTAATATTTTTTCCTTTTGCTTGTTTAATTTTGTAGTCATTCTTCCATCAATGATAGTAATCAAATGATGATCAAAGTGTGTTATTTGCAAATGTCATTTTGCATACAACATATGATTCAAACAGAATTGTATAAGAATTGTGCAATGAAAAATTCGAGTGTGAAACATAATTAAGCCAAATAATAGATACTTCACATTATTTCCATCATATAATGGAAAAGCTTTCGTCAAAAACTATTGTTGATTCCAACTTGTGTGTATTGCACAACAATAAGGACAATTGTTTCACAAGATTGAAGACTTTTCTTTTCAAACACATCAAATTTAGGAACTTCTTATATTATTCAAGAATGGTGGTGTTGTCTTTGTCAACTCTAATGTTGGATTGGCATAGATTACAAATGTAATACTTCCTTTTGTGGTTCACCAAAATGCATAATTGGTTGCCACAAATAAAGGAATTTTTTTCCATATTTTTGGTTTTAATGATGAAATGAATGTTATTTAAAATAAGAAAGGATTTCATAAATGCTTTAGAGGTTACAAATAAGAATTGATGGAATAAGATGAAAATTAAGTTTTTTGAGTTTTTCAATTTGCATGTATATTGTATTTTTATAACCCCCCCAAAAAAAGGATAACAAAAATAGATGATGTTGAACACCACTACACTCAAATGATCTCTTTATATTGTTAAATCTATAGGTAAAATTTTGTGTGTAACATCCCCTAATGTTAATGATTGACCATCAATGACCTTTGGATATACTAGATTAAGTTTTTTGAACATAGGAAACTTGTGGCTTTATTTAAAACCTTCATTAAAAAAACAAACATGCAATATTATCTAATAAAATTTGAAAAAAGGAAATTTCTAATTATTGGGATTATAAATGAAAAATATTATTGAAAAATGAGAAGGGTGGGGAGTTAATATAGGACTTCTATGGAAAAAATAGACAACATCACCTAGTTGCACAATCCTTATTATGGCTAGGAAACTTTGTTTTCTAATAAAACATTTGACTTTAATGTTGTTTTGAATGTGGTGGGCATAGATTCTACCCAAAATTGCTCTTTGCCTACTTAAAACAATTCAGCTTATATTTTCAATAATACTTATAATACAAATAATCTATTGTTTCCACTCATTCAATTATATCTATAGATTGTATTCACACAATTATCTTATTACAGTTATTGATCCTTTATTTTCTAGATTCTTAATTATCTTATATATGCAAAATTTGTGATCAAAGTTCCTTTATTCTTTTAGAAAACACAACAATTATAGAGTACGTTCATTATTTTCTCATTAATATTTTATTATCCTCTTTATTTAGAATTGAACATCTCAAACATCTGTAGTGTAAAGTGTAAAAATCAAAAATGAAAAACATGAAAATTTGTGGTTCACAGTTTAACAAAATTTAAAAGTACATATTGTGTCTCTATTCCATCTCTAGCAACTCTCTAAGTTCATCTCTATGTGTCTCAACAAAAACAATCTTTAATTTCCATCAAATTTCAAAATTACATCTTAAATCTTTTTCTTCCAAAAATAATTTTAAAATCAAACTAATGAAATGTCTTAATCATGGTTAATTAATTAGCCATCTTCATCTTGCCTTGTTAAATCTTTGCCATTCACCTAGTAACATTACCCTCCTTCCACTTTAAATTTTGTCCTTGAAATCCTTGTTATTAAAAAAAAATTATGTTCTTCAAGTCACTATATTAACCATCTGTGGGTTGATCTGCTCATGTTGAGTTGTTGATATTCCTATATGCACCTTAATATGTGTTTTTGTGGTATCCTCAGCTGGTGCACTCATTGAAGCACTAGAACCTTAAGCATTAATTTTGTTGTACCTTGTTGTGTTTCTTCAAATATGAACTCCACCACCTATTTTTTTACTTCCAATTGGTTCCCTTTATTCACTATTGTCATTAGATATTAGCCCTATCTTTTATATAAGAATTTTTTGTACCTATTCCTTTACATGTTTATTCTGAAGATCTTGTCCTCCTCCTTTGAGATCCTATGATTCATGTTCTTATTGTTGACATGTTACTCCACTATATTTATCCTTGTTTGCTTCATCTGTTGGACTTGTTGGCTTTGAACTATCTGGATTTCTGTACATCAAATTTGGAAAGGCCTTAAAAACAAACAAATGCCTTTTGTACCTATCTTCATCCTTCTTGTGTGCAGTCAAATTCTTATACATTTCTTCCTTGAATTGCATTTCCCCCAGCTCCCACCACTCATGAAGTCAACATTGGAAGCTTTCATTTGTTGTTTGGTATGCAATATAAAATAATATTGTACCAAATTGTCGTATTCCTCCAATCTGTTGTTGACATACATAAGATTTAAATCCTTGTATTTCTTTGTCATTGCTCCTACCTGTACAACTATTAGAATTACTCTCAAACCTTGTGCATGAAATACTGAGATTTAACAAAGTTTCATTACTTTGTGGATACCACTGAAAGAGGGATAATGGGTGAAAGGGAGGGCAAAGACAGGGTGACTTTACAGACAATTCTATTGTGTGTAGTGTAATACATTCTCTTGTATTGTATGCACAGGATACATTACTCTTCAAAAGGGGTGATACAAGAAAATATGATTGATGATTGGCTAGTCACAATGATTAGACAATGTGATAACATTTAATTGATCTTTCAATCATTGTACACTGATCCTTGTTGGACAATATTCAATGTTTACACGTGTGGCATATGTCATCAAGAGC